>Ga0315544_1000207_pt1 | contig 58513 bp, 60 predicted proteins | sample SalMarSW160130MG_2_FD_202543 | JGI IMG/M metagenome (GOLD analysis project Ga0315544, IMG submission 202543) | Salt marsh sediment microbial communities from the Plum Island Ecosystem LTER, Massachusetts, United States - Salt Marsh Sediment SW1601-130 ...
ACACCCTTGACTGGCGTGCGCGGCGTAATGATGGTTCCGAGGGGTTCTCCAAGGCCCAGCGTATAACCAAGACCGCTTTGATGCAGCCTTAGGGTTGCCATGCTGATACCCTAGGTTAGCGGATAGAGATTTATGAGGCTGCTTTCCGGCAGCCTCCTGTTGATGGTCAGATAATCTGGAAGCGTAGGGTGATTGGTTTCTGCCTGATTAGGACGTGGAGGAAATACACCCCGCGAGGAAGTCCTGAGGTTTCGAAAGGCAATTCAGTGTATACTTGACAATCACCCGGGGCAAAACCGGCAAGGCGTCTGCCTGCCGCGTCGTATAGGGAGATTTTTTCTATCCTTTGTGGAGTGGAAGCCATAAGCCTGATTGGTTCCCTTCGGATCAGTACTGTTTTCTCAAGTCGAACTGGCAGCTCTTCGGCAATACGTTCGGCAACCGCGTTTGTATCCTCAGCCTGGTTAAGGAAGAGGAGGTTTCCCTTAACATCTACCCAGTTGGTTACCAGAAGGTCGGGGTACTTTGAGTAGCGGTAGGTTACCTCTACCGAACCTTCTCGGTTTATCTGAATCCAGCCGTCTGCCGGGTTCCAGAGAAATTCTCCCGGTGACGCAGGTGATTCATCGATCTTAACCTCAACTACATCCAACGCCGGGAAATGGGAAGGATAGATCACCTTTCTTTGGGATACCACCCCGAAGTTCTCCGTTTCCTCTTTCCAGTTGTCGTTGTCAACCTCGCCCCAGATTACCTGTTCGCAAACAAGGTTCCACGGATTGGAAGGACTCCATGACCAGGTCGGCATAGGATCGAATGAGTCGTCGTTGTTTTCATATACCGTTACCGGTTCCCACCAGCCGCCTGCAGCAAGATCGAGGTCTCCATCTGCGTCCACGTCGCCCCACGCCACGCAGGATTGATACGTCCACAACTTTGACTCCCAGAAAGGCAAGGTATCCAGTGCACCTTCGTGATTCAGGTATATCCGCACCCGGCTTGCGTCGTCTCCCTTCTGGTTGTTGTCTGCGGTGGCCATGTCAAGGTCACCGTCCGCATCGAAATCACCAAAAGCGATCTGAATGGTATGGTGCGCATCAGCCGATACCCACCCAGCCTCTGTGTTAAGGACGCCTTCTTCGGTGAAGTATATACGGTTCGTCTCGAAACCGCCTACGGCCAGATCAAGATCGCCGTCACCATCTACGTCAACCCAGCACACGTCCATGTTGAAGTCTGCATCATCCGACTCCCACATCGGCTCTGTCGAGAGCACGCCGCCGGTGTTTCCGAAGATAACCACCTTCTGTTTCCGGTTGTCGTAGTTGTTGCCCGATGCAATCGCCAGATCAAGATCGCCGTCTGCGTCCGCATTGCCCCAGTCGCATGAAAACGCCTGCAAAGTGTCGCCGCCGAGCCAGATTGGACTTGAGGTGAAGATGCCTGCGTCGTTACTATAGACGCGCGAAGGATCGGACTGCCAATCGCCTTGATGAGCGAACCCGGCCACGGCCAGATCAAGGTCGCCGTCCGAATCCATATCTCCCAGACTGACGTGGCCGTTGCAGGCTACGTTCGCTGAACTCCACGAAGCGATCTCCTCAAGCTCACCTCCCTTATTATAATAGACCCTGTTGGGATTTCGGGCCATGTCGTTGCCGTTGCCGGTAACCAGGTCAAGATCGCCGTCTGAATCTATGTCTGCAAGGACGCCGCCGGTGGAGTAGTCGTTGTCATTCGATTCCCACGCCGGCTCGGTGTCAAGTTCAACCGCCTGCAGGAGAAAAACGCTCAACAAACAAAGAACGTGCATCAGACCTCCAGGGTTTTTCCAGAGTATAGGCGGGCTTTATTCGGTTTCAAGGCTTGACAGCGTACCACTTTAGGATAGGATTGAATCACAAAGGAAGAAGAAGATGAACGAATGCGATTCTCAGATTGAGTGCAGCTGCACCTACGAACCGTGCTCGCGCAAGAGGAAATGCTGCGAGTGCATAGCTTACCATCGTTCGCAGGAAGAGCTGCCGGCTTGTTATTTTACCCCGGAAAAGGAGCGAACCTACGACCGATCCATCGAGTACTTCATCCGTTGTCGTCAGAACCGCTGATTGTTTAACCACGCGTTGTATCTTTTGCGAGAGGGGAGAGGTGAAGGGTTTAATGTAAGGCTACAGAGATTTCCTTCTCGATCCTGATCAAGGCGTAGTGCTTTGGGGCGGTGCCTGTGTTAAGAACGATGGTTGATCCCAGTTGCTCGATCCCACGCGCCTCGTGGATGTGTCCGCAGAGTACCAGGTCAGGTTTACGTTGGTCTATAAAAGTCCTCAGCGCCTTCGATCCCACGTGCTTGCCTAAAAACACCTTGTCGCAGGCCCCGTATGGGGGATTGTGCGAGCAGATAACCAGCCGTTCACCATTCCCAGGTTCAGGACAGGAGTTAAGCTTTTCTTGCAATTCTTCCTCAGTATACTCGTTCGGTGTGTTGAACGGTGTAGGTATCGAGCCGCCCAGACCGAAGAGAAGGAGTCCGTCAAATCGCACTGCTTCTCCATCAAGGCTTATCTTTTCTTCTTTCAGCCATTCCGAGGATTGGGGTCGTTCCCAGTTCCCGGGGATCACATAAAGTGCGGGATAGGCTCCTCGCAGGGTCTGAATCCGCTCCTTGGTTTTTTCAAGACCGGCACCCGTTGTTACGTCTCCAAGCATCAAGACAAGATCAACCCCTTCTATTCCAACTAAAGGCTCCACGGAGTGACCATGCAGATCACTTAGGATAAGCACGAGCATTCTATTTCTCCATGGTTTTTCGACCCAGGTTTTGGAAAAAGCTGTATGTATATACAACGATGGTTATAAAGACAAGTACGGTGACCAGCGGGACAAGGAATCCACGAAGAAGCCAGCGTGCGTCAAGCAGGCCGGCGCAGAGCATGGCAAAGAACGCAAAGCCGGTAACCTTGCCCGGCCAGTTGGATTGAGGCACGAAGGTTCTTGAGGTCAAGAGAACAAGACCGCCTCCCAGAATAATTGCATCCCTTACCAGTACTATGAGAGCGAGAAATAGGGGTATGCGTCCCTGGAATGCCATGATCATGGCAAGTGTGTTCAGGGTGAGCTTGTCCGCGATGGGGTCGAGTATCTTGCCCCACTCGCTCTCTTGTTTGAGGCGGCGGGCGACCCAGCCGTCCAGGGTGTCGGTGACGGAAGATGCCACGAACAGGATGAAGGCCAAAAGGTTATGTCGGGTAACCAGCGCCCAGACCGTTGGCGCAAGCATAGCGAGTCGAATAATGGAAAGGATATTGGGGATAGTCCAGAATCGCCATGGGTTTTTAACCGCCTGTGGCGCTGCATCCGGGAGGGTGTCAGTGGGTGTGTTACGGGGTGTGTTACGGGTGTTACGGGGTGTGTTACGGGTACGGGTGTTACGGGTGTTACGGGTCATTCGGTGTCTTGGAGGAGTTCCCTTGCGTGTGCGAGCACGGTATCGGTGATCTCCTCTCCGCCAAGCATACGTGCAAGCTCCTCCACACGCCCTTTCTTGTTCAACGCTTTGATGCGGGTGATGGTTCTTCCTTTCTTGACCTCTTTGGTTACCCGGAAGTGGCGGTCCGCATAGCGTGCGATTTGGGGAAGGTGGGTTACGAGAAGGATTTGCTTCTTTCTGGCAAGCTCCTTGAGGCGTTTGCCTACCGTTTCTGCGGTGCTTCCGCCGATACCAACATCAATTTCGTCGAATACCAGCACCGGCACTTGGTCTGAATCCACAAGCACGGTTTTGAGTGCAAGCATGATGCGTGAAAGCTCACCGCCCGAGGCTATCCGTGTCAAAGGCTTCGGTGCCTCACCCGGGTTGGCGGAGAAGAGAAACTGCGTATCTTCGAGACCGTTTTCAGTGAGACGGTATCGAATACCGTTCTTCTCGTACAGGCCATCGGGGTCTTCTGTTTTTAAGAATTCAACAACCAAGCGTGCCTTTGGCATAGCCAGTGTTTCCAGATTAGCTTCCACTGCTTGTTCGAAGTTTTCCTTGGTCCTTCTGCGTGCTTCCGAGAGCGTGCGTGCGAGATGGAGAAGTTTCTTCCGTAGTTCGGCTTCGGCTTTCTCAAGTTTTATTATCTCCTCGGCGTCCAGCTCGATGGAGGAAAGCTTGGTCTTCAGTTCGCTCGTCAATTTAATAAGCCCCTCATCATCCACGTTATGCTTGCGGCACAGTTTCTCGAAAGCAAACAGACGCTCGTTTATCTCCTCGAGGCGCTGTGGCGAGTACTCGATTGAGGAGCGGTATCGTACCAGGGTTCGCCATACTTCGTCTGCAGCAATTCCCCCATCTTCCAGTGTTTTCAAGGCTTCCTGAAGTGAAGTGTCCAGCGCAGCCAGATCCTTAAGCATCTGTGTGGCAAGTGCCAGTCCTTCAAGGATCGATGCTTCCTGCTCGGAGATCAGCTCAATCAACCGGCCTGCCATCTCGGCCCTGCGTTCGGCAGAGGCCAGAAGCTCCTGTTCTTTCTTGAGTTCTGTTACCTCACCCGGTTTTGGGTCGAGTTTTTCAATTTCTGAAAGCTGGAAGGCAAGGAAATCGCGCTGCTCTGTGCGTCTTTCGAGGTCTTGTTTGAGTTTTTTGATGGTGTTAACCGTTCTGTAGTAATCGTTGAACTTGAAAGAATAGCTTGTCTTTAAGTTTTTCAATCCGCCGTAGGCGTCCAGGAACTCGCTATGTGTGGATGTTTTTAAGAGTAACTGATGCTGATGCTGGCCGTGGATATCTACCAGACCGTCTCCGAGTTCTGCGAGAGCGGTTTGGGTAATTTGCCGGTCGTTGACGAAGTTTTGCGGTCGCTTTCCGCACTTCGCTTTACGCCAGATCAAGAGGAGATCATCTTCCGCCTCAATCCATCCTGGCAGTTTAAGGTTCTTGGCGTGGAGGCATGCTTCTACTTCGAGTGGCACGCCGTCGGTGCGGAAAAGATCTTCGGTGATGCGCTCGCCCAGCACCACCGAGAGCGCGCCGAGAAGGATAGATTTACCCGTTCCCGTCTCTCCGGTCAGGATATTTAAACCCGGGGAAAGGTTAAGCTCCAGCTCGTCGATCAGGGCGAAGTTACGCACACACAACCGTTCAAGCATCAGGCCGGCCTCCCCAGCGCATCTTGTGACGAAGGATCTGGAAGAATGAAACATCTTGGGGCATTACGATCCGGGCGTGACGTTTAGCCTTGGAGAACGTGACCTTCTCGCCGGTCTCCAACTGGCGTCTTTTCTGACCGTCGGTTGTGAGGGTCACCGGAGGATTCTTGGAGCCTACCTCTACCGTTACCGTGTAGTTGGGCGGGACCAGCATGGGTCTTGCCGATAGGGCGTGCGGACAGATAGGGGTGAGGATAATCGCCTCAAGCCTTGGATCAAGTATAGGCCCGCCCGCGGCAAGCGAGTAGGCGGTGGAACCGGTAGGCGTGGAGACGATCAAACCGTCGCCGGTGAAGCGCGTTAAAAACTCACCGTTTAAGTAGGTGGAAAGCTCGATCACGCGCGCCTCCGAACCCACGTTGAAGGTTGCATCGTTGAGCGCGAAGAACTCCTCGTTCTTACACTTTACACAAAGCAGCATCCGTTCCTCTATCCGTACCCGCTTGCAAGAGAGGTCGTCCAGCGCCTGTTTGAGATCTGCCGACTGAAACGCAGTAAGGAAACCAAGCCCGCCCAGGTTTATACCCATTATCGGTGCCTCTAATTCACCCGCCTCGCGAACCGCCCGAAGCATGGTGCCGTCGCCTCCTAAAGCTAAAAGAAAATCCACCGACTCATCAAGAGGGGAAGAGATCAGAAGTTCGTGCCCGTTATCCTTGGCCCATTTCTTGAGACGCTCAAGTATCTCAGTAGCGTTGGGTTTGTTCTTGTTGTATACTACCGTTATCTTCATTATCTCCTCACGAACAGGAAACGCAGATTTCCGTAACTGTCAACCCCCCTCTTAAACTGCAGTGGTGAGGTTTCGGCGTAGCGCTTAAGGGGTTCCGAAAGCAGTGGGTCTATCTCAAGGGCCGCAAGTCCTTTAGGGGCAAGGAACCTTTCCGTTTCATCAAGGATCCTTTTTACAATCCTGAAGCCATCGGACCCGCCGTCAAGAGATATGAGAGGGTCGAAGTTGCGAACCTCTGGTGGAAGCTTTGCAAGAAGACCGGTCGGTATGTAAGGAGGATTGGAGATCAAAAGATCCAGCTTTCCCTCAAGCCTTGAGGCACCCTCAAACCCAAAGAGATTGCCCATGACGAATTGAATATGCTCCTTCATTCTTTCTGCGTTACGCTCAGCCAATCTCAGGGCAACAGGGGCCAGGTCGGTTGCGATCAGGCGGGCACCTGGGAACCTTTGCGCCAGAGCTATTGCAATTGCGCCCGTGCCCGTACCCAGCTCGAGGATTACCTTGGGGGCCTCGTTTAGCTCGTCCAGTGTCCGCTCAACCAGTTGTTCGGTCTCCGGTCTCGGTATGAAAACCTCCGGTCTGACTTCTACCTCGAAATCAAGAAACGCGGCTGTCCCGAGCAAAAGCTGAATGGGTACTCCCTTCTCGCGCTGCTCGATGAGATCAGACAGACGGCTTGACTGGTCGGGATCGAGCGGTTCCTTCCTGGTGATCAGCGTGGGCAGCGATCTTCCTGCAACGTATTCAAGCAAAAGGAGCCTCTCATGCCAGTCGATCTTCAGAGAAGCCGAGCGGGCTTCTTCAAGCGCTGTCTTCTGCATATCGCCGCGCCTCCTCTTCAAGTAACAGATTATGAAACTCGTATAGGTCGCCTGCAAGTATCTCGCCAAGCCTGTAAAGACTTACCTTGATGCGGTGATCGGTTACCCGGTTCTGCGGGAAGTTGTATGTTCTGATCTTTTCGCTTCTCTCCCCAGTGCCTATCTGCACCCTGCGTTCGGCTCCCTGTTTGGTCTCTTCTTTTGCTCGCATCAGCTCCTGCAGCCTTGCCCTTAAGATGCGCATCGCCTTTGCCCGGTTCTGGTGCTGTGAGCGTTCATCCTGGCAGCTCACTGTAAGACCTGTTGGTTTATGCCTGATGCGTACAGCTGAGTCGGTGACGTTCACGTGCTGGCCGCCTTTTCCGGATGCGTGGAAGGTTTCTATCACAAGATCCTTGGGATCGATTTCGACATCCTTCTCCTCGGCTTCGGGCAATACCGCCACGGTGGCGGTTGATGTATGGATGCGTCCTGAGGCCTCGGTTTCGGGCACCCGCTGCACCCGGTGTACCCCTGACTCGAACCGCATGTAACGGAAGGCTTCCTCCCCTTTAACAAGAAAGACGATCTCCTTGAGGCCGCCTATCTGTGTTGCGTTCGAAGAAAATACCTCCTGGCCCCATCCCCTGCGCTCGATGTAACGGAAATACATGCGGTAAAGGTCGCTGACAAAGAGGGTCGCTTCGGTTCCGCCAGCGGCGGCTCGTATCTCAATGATACAGTTGCGCTGCCAGCGCTCGTCCGGTGGAATCAGCAAGGCACGCAGCTCGCTTGTCAGCAGATTCCTTCTTTTCTCAAGTTCCGCAATCTCCGCCCGAATTCCATCCAGGAAATCTTCGTCTTCTTCCCCTGCCAAAAGCATCTCCTCGGCGGCCTCTATCTCCTTGAGGATGTTTTGCAGACGCTCTCCAAGTGAGAGTGTCTGCTCGCATCTCTTGTACCGGTAGGAGGTGCTTTTGAGCTCCTTCGGATCAGAAAGCACTGCCCGATCGGTCAGTCTGGCTTCAAGTTCTTTTTTCTCCTCGGCAATATGAGCAAGACGCTCAAGAAACCTTAAGGCATCAGACTTATCTTTCGGTTCGGAATTTACGTTACTCATAAGCGATTTTTAACTGGGAGGTAACCGACACGCCACTATCTTTGACTCTCAGCCTTCGTCATTGGCTTTCTTCTTCTCGCAGGCTATGCCTTGAACTTGTCGCGCAGCTTCAGGTAGCGGATGTATTCATCCAGGTCCGGGATGCTGCGCACGGTGATCTCATCCTCGCCTACCTTGATAAGCTCCACGTCTTCCAAACGCTTCAGGTATTCCTCTACCTTTTTGATGTCAACCCCGGTGATATGGGAGATGGTTTCAGTGGAGATCTGATCAAGGCTCACCCCTTCATCCATCGGCGTGCCCTGTTGCTTGGCGCGGGCCAGGACGAAGTGGATGATACGCTCCTCGTCGCTCTTGATGGTGAGGTACTTGAGTTGTTCGTCAAGGGTGCGAATTCGTTTTGTAAGCGTCTCGATCACGTAAGCGACCAGCGGATTCTCGTTGATCTTGGAGACGAACGACTCCTTGTCGATAATTATGAGGTCCGTTTCCTCTATTGCGGTGGCGCTGGCAGATCGCGGGCTTCCGTCAATTACCGCCATCTCGCCGAAGAAATCACCTTCCTTAAGCACTGCAAATACCTTCTCCTGATCCTCTTCACCTGCGGAGATCTTGATCTTGCCCTTGCGGATGAAGTACATCACCTCGCCTGTATCCCCTTCATGGAAAAGCACCTCACCGGGCATCAACTGTCGTTCAAAACGTGGCTTTTTCTCCCACATGGGTTTCCTCCTACAATAGCTCTAGCCCGTAAGCTTATCCGAAAATAACCCCCCTGTCAACCCGTTCCGTAACACCCCGTACCCGTAACACCCCGTACCCGTAACACACCATACCCATAACGCACCATCTTAGTCATCGCGACCGACCGTCCGTTTCGTTCAGAGGTGGTGGAGGGTGGCGATCTTTAATGCTCTCGCCTGCGGCGAAAGGATGTAGGGACCGACCTCAGCGTGCCACTTGGGGTACTGAGTGCCCCATAGGGTATCAGGTCGGCCCTCTTACTCTATCCCACGCGTCTGCTTCGTATCCGCGCGGGGACCCCTGAGCGGCCTAATCCCCCTCCCCTGGTGGGAGGGGGAGATAATTGTTACCCCCACCTTTATCCTTCCCCATCAAGGGGGAGGATTTTTATCTGACGAGTATAACCTTCTGAGTTATAGAACTCTCCGCCACCTCCCTGACGAAGTAAACCCCAGGCCCGTAACACCCGTAACACTTCCCCCAGGTGATCATTCCAGAGGATTCAGTTGCGTGCACCTCGTTAACCTTGCGGCCTATGATGTCGAATATAGAAGCGTCCGTTCGGATACAATAGCACAGGCTGAGGCACCCGACTGGGGCACGCTGAACCTGTGCTGTTGGAAGATGTATAGACCATGGACAGGAAGGAGCAGTTTACGTCATCACCACCTCCCCGGAGTTAACGACTATTGCAGCAGGAAGGGTTCTTATCTTATCACAACGGCCTTTGTCTTGCAGGCACCTTCTACGGTTTCGAGCACGCAGAAGTATATCCCGGACGCAACCTCGCGACCCTTTCCATCTCGCGTATCCCATTCTGTTTGATGGTAACCGGCAGGCATATCTTCGTCCAGGAGGGTCTTGATCATCCGGCCGTTGATGTCGTATATCTTCAAACGCACCCTTGTAGGCCAGGGGAGTCCGTAAGATAAGGTGAATGCAGCCGGAGCGATCTGTAGGGTAGGGGAGAGTTGTTCAATAAAGGGCAGATCAGGACGCGGCTCCGCGCGCTCCGCTACGTATGAGCCTTCAGGGGGTCTGATGGATAATACCCCGCCTGATACCACCCTGTAGCCGAGAGGCATCCCTTGAGGCAAGACGTACCATGCGGTGGCGATCGGATCAGGGCTGTCAGGTCCCCAGCCAAAATTCAGATGGTACTGGTTGTCCTCGTCTTCAATCTCACGCAGCCCGTCGCAGACGATCGCATGACCGTTTGAACCGTTCGGATAGTGTATACTCAGCTCCGCAGGCAGGGCATCCTTCATGTTCTGACTTAAGGTGTCGTAGAACCACGATGTGTTTTTGTCCACATTCATCGCCGATGGGTATCCGAATTTGAACATCAAGGCGAATGAAACGCGCTCTACGGTGGTTCCCGAGCCACTGCTTGAGTAGTGCATCTTGACGAAGATGCCGCAGGTGAAGGCAAGTGCGGCAACATCGTAATAACCAGGGGTGGAATCTGCAAGGTAAATGTTTCTCAGATCCACCAGGTATTCGTTCATGACGTTGAACGAGGGGAAGTCGTACGTAGCAGAATCCTGGTCGATACGTATGTAAGGATTTGTACCCCTCGATGTATATCTGTCCCACTGGTAAAGTTGAACATCACTCATGTAGTTTCTTCTGTTGCAATGATAGTCTACTATTTGGGACATCGCCGTGGCAACGCACCCCACCACGCATCGCTTACCCGTTTCCGGGTCTTTGGGGCAGTAGGCGTTGTAAGGATAGGTTTGACGCCAGGTGGTTTCAACCCATCCACCTGTATGGGTGGATCCTGGAGACGGCCACTGTCCGGTTACCTCAAGTGACACATTGTCCGCAAGGTAGTTCTCCCATGAAGAGCCGTTCGCGATCAAGATGCCTGCGTCCGTTACAGAGACGGCTTTTTCTCTTAAATCCAGATCGGTTTTTAGCATCCAAAGCAGGACGTTCCCCGGGTCCTCATCCCAGGGAAAGTTGCAGCGATAGGAATAGGCGATTATCGGTGCCAGCCGGGTATCTCCGGAAAGCACCACGAATCCTCGTGGTGTAAGCTCGGCAACGTAACCCAGAAGCTGGTCTGATTCGGTTTCGCGCAGCTCCTTGAGTTTGTCTACATTTACGGTCTGATCTTTAAGGTGCGGGAGTTGGCTCCATAGGTCGGTCATGGATTGGATGTGGGTCATTGTCGCTTTTAGAGCCTCCTGGGGGGTAACCGTTGCAGCCGGAAGCCAGGTCGCTGAGATCAGAACCAGTAAGACTATGGCGGTAATCACCCTCCTTACACGCAGGTTTGTCTCTGGCATTATGGAACTCCTTTTATCAAATTATCCCAGTATAGTTATCTCTGGGTGCACGTCAAGTTTTTAGCCCCGAGTCCCGCATAAAGACCTTATTCTGAATCTAGTTCAGCAGCACCACCTTGCTGGAACGAGAGAGCCCAGGGGCACTGAGACGCATAAAGTAAACGCCAGGTGCCGCACCCGCCGTATACCACCGCACAGAGTGTCGGCCTTGGTTCCAGGTGCCTGACGCAAGCGTGGCCACGATCTTGCCGGTTAAGTCATAGACGGAAAGGGTGATCTCGGTAGAGCGTCCCAGAGAGAAAGCTATAATTACAGAGGCTGTGGTCGGGTCAAGGGAGACCGCGTCCAGGTTGAACTCGCCGGGGACAGGGGTTTCCGTTATACCTACTTTGTAGTAGAAGGTGTCCACAAGCGGGGGGTAGCTGATATTCACGGGCCAATTATTTTCTGCCCAGAAGGTGATCTCGTAGATGTTGGGCGCGGGATCAGTCTCGTCGAACGTCGCCTTTATGGTGTCGTAAGGTTCTACTCTCCACACAGGGACGGTGTCCAGGTATACCGAGTCCTGAGAGTCCAGGTCCACAATAAGGCAAATCAGAGATGGTTCTTGGACTTCTACGCCTCCGCGTTCTGCGTACCACGCCCGAGGCCTGAAAGGCTCTTGTTGGACTCTCTCCGGCGCGATTATCTCGTAAGGGGTTATGTCAAGGCTGTCGGCGGCTGCAGTGCTTACTCCTAATCCCGGTAACGCCAGCAGCATAAGTACGACAAAGATAACCATCGTTCTGCTCATTTTCCCTCCTGGACGAATATCTTCTCTTGCTTATCCAAAGCCACAACTCGATCAGTAAAATCCGTGTTAATTCTAACTGATTCTAAACGTATGTCAACCCGTAAGATACTCATGGGAGACGCATAGGGTTGACAAGGGGTTTAAACCCCTTGCCCATGTCTACCGGATAAGGATAACCTTTTGGATGGTTGAAGAACGCTGGGACCGAACACGGATGAAATACAGCCCGGACCCGTAACACTTGTCCCAGGTGGTTGATTCTGAGGGGCTTGCGGAACGGATTTCATCTACCTTGCGGCCTGAGGCGTCGAATACGGATGCTGAGAATCCTGAGGTGAGTGCATCCATATTGAACCCACGAGACACAGGCGTTTCATCTATCCCGATATAATCGAATGTATCCGTAAGCGGTGGATGACTGACGTTCGATCCGGTTCCATCCTCTGCCCAGAAAGTGATTATATAGCCGTTGGTCTCAAGAATATTATCTCGACGGGTGTCACGTCAAGGCTGCCTGCCGCGTAGCTTACCAACGGCAGCGCCAGAATAATTAAAGCAAAGATCACTATTGATTTACGCACTATTCCTCCTGGTTTTTATCTCTATAGTAGTACCCTTTATCAAGAATGTCAAGGCTTTGGGCGAGAAGTATCCAAAGTCGTCAATGAGTTGACAAGCAGTTTCTAATCAGTATGCTTGAACTCCGAACAGGCAATCTCTGGATTTTGGAAAGGAGTGCTCATGCGGAAGAAGGTTATCATAATGGGAGCTGCGGGGCGCGACTTCCACAACTTCAACGTGTACTACCGGGGTAACGAGAACTACGAGATCGTGGCGTTCACCGCCGCCCAGATTCCTGATATTGAAGACCGACGCTATCCAGCAGTCTTGGCAGGCTCGCTTTACCCTGAGGGGATAGGAATCGAGGCGGAGGAGAAACTTGTAGAACTTATTCAAAAGTACGACGTGGACGAGGTTGTGTTCGCCTATTCGGACGTAAGCCATGCCTACGTGATGGATCGGGCATCAACCGTCTTGGCCGCGGGTGCGGATTTCAGGCTTCTGGGTCCGAAAAGCACCATGCTTTCTTCCAAGCTTCCTGTTATCTCCGTCTGCGCGGTTCGCACCGGTGCGGGCAAGTCGCAGACCTCGCGTGCTGTGGCATCCATACTTCGCAAGCACGGGATTCGCTACGCGGCGGTGCGCCACCCGATGCCCTACGGCGACCTTGCAGCCCAGGCGGTGCAGCGCTTCGATACAATTGAAGACATGGACAGATACAACTGTACCATAGAGGAGCGCGAGGAGTACGAGCCGCACATCCAGGCGGGCAGCACCGTTTTTGCAGGGGTGGACTACGGAGCCATCCTTTCCGCCTGCGAGCAGGAGTTCCAGCTGGTGATTTGGGACGGCGGCAACAACGACATACCATTCTACAAACCGGACCTGGCGATCGTTCTGGCCGATCCTCTGCGCGCCGGTCACGAACAGACCTACTATCCTGGCGCGGTGAACTTCCGAATGGCCGATATCATTTTAATCAACAAGATCTGCTCGGCTACGCCTGAGCAGATTGCAGAGGTTGAGGAAGCGGCGAAGAAACTCAATCCCGGCGCAAAGATCATCAAATCCGCCTCGCCGGTCCACGTGGATGACGAAAATGTTATCCGTGGCAAGCGGGTGGTTGTGATCGAGGACGGCCCCACGCTCACCCACGGCGGCATGAAGATAGGTGCGGGAACCATCGCAGCCGAGCGCTTTGGAGCGGCCCAGATCGTTGATCCCATACCCTACGCCGTCGGACGGATCAAGGAGACGATCGAGCGCTACAACCAGACCGCTCCGCTCTTACCCGCTCTGGGATACGGTGCAGAACAGCTTCGCGACCTGAAGGCATCAATAGACGCGGTGCCTGCCGATTCTGTGGTTATCGGAACCCCCATCGATCTGGGTAAGGTGATCGAGTTCAATAAGCCCTGCACAAGGGTTTACTACGATCTCGATGAAGCCGCTCTGCCTGAGCTTGAGGAAGCGATCTCAATCCTATTGCGCGAGCACGGTTTGATCCAATAGTTTAAAAGAATCAAAGAGAAACTTCAAGGATGGTAGACTTTAGAGGGGAGCATTTCGATTTAATCCACCTCATATTAACCTATTAAAGGTTGACAGCCTTATCTTTGTTTGTATACTAACCTAAAACTCGCAATACTAAGGAGGTTTTAGATGTTCCTCACAAAGCTATTATTGTCAAGCTTTCTTTTCTCGGCTCAAGGCCTTACCTTTGGTGCGCGCGGGGAAGGTGTCTACATCTTACAGCCAGATACCTCATTGGTTGGGTTAATGGCGACATTGCATGGAGGTTACGGGCCGGTTTACTTGGGGGCGTCTGTATTCAGGGATGCCAGCTCGGAAGATGTCCCCCTTGTTCCTCGTGTCCAGGCAGGGCTGAAGTTCCCGATAGGAAAGATTATGACCATTGATCCCAACGTAAACTTGTTCTTTGGTGACGCGATCACTCCTTCTATTGAGTTTTATGACGGCGTTACCTTGGGTGTCGGGTTCGAATCCCCTGTTTACTCATTGGGGTCAGGTGCTACCGGTAACATAAGGCTGGAGGTACTACCCCTCCTGTATTCGGTCAGTGTTGGAATCAGCTTAACTGCCGATCAGAACTATAGGGTGTACGAGCGAAGAGAGGGCACTAAGATTGCGGCCGAAGAGGTTGAGGAAATCGAAGAGAAGCCAGATACAGCACAGGCCAAACCCAGTAAACCCTCTCCCAGCAAAAGGTATATTACTCGACCCGAGTATTCCTGGGATAACATTCACATCGATATCCCCGAGGTTAAGCCTTATCCTAAAACTTCCTACAAGACGCGCAGTCAATGCCCGAACGAATGGAACCAGGTTTACAGGGAAGTCAAACACCTCATAGAAGATCCCGGTGTATATTCTGATCTGCCTAAGACTCCCGATGTGGTAAGCTGGAAGATTGCATCGAGAAACGACATGGAGGTTAAGGTATATGCAGACATGGATGTATTAAGAGAAGGCTACCGGAAGCTTCTGGCGCTTAATCCTGAATTAGGAGACCCGATACTCGAGGTAAAGCTTAGATACGGATGGGGGTTGTTAGTGGCTTATATGTTTCCTTACGATACTACTACACGGTATGGATCTGATGCCTTGGGCGATAAACTGGGGCTTAAAGTGGGCGACGTCATCCGCCGCTGTAATGGTGAAGAATGTCGAGGCAACCATGCTCAGTCTTTACGTCCAGCATACAATCCAAGATACATCTCTGAGGAACACAGATTCGTGAAAACAGATAGTGTACTCTTGGAGATTCTCCGCGGTGACGAAACAATAAACATCTGGGTAAATCCCTATACTGTGTACCAAAGTGATGATGGTTTTACAGGTATGGATCGCGCATGGCTCAAACAATTAGCCGATTACCAGCCGGACGTATACCCTGACCTTGAAGAGGCACTGGAGACCTATACCGACATGGGCATTAGAGGTTTTATTGACTTTTACGACCCGGGGACATACAAAGACATACTTCTCAGCCTGGGGTTTGAAGATGATGAGAGATTTCCTCCCCACAGCAAGATTACCTGCTACGAGCAAATGATTACTGTTGAAACAATCTCCGCAGGAGCGGGTGGGATTTTGTTCAAGGATGATCATTATCTTACGCTTTTTAAATACAATCTGCGTTCTCCCACCCTTAACAAAAACGGAGAGTGGTGGATTCGGTGATGCAGTGAACTGAAGAGCAATTTGACAACAAACTAGTGTATTTTGTGCGAGGGAAAGGCAAGCGTAGCACTGAGGGCAGCTATCTCCTCGTAGGGCAATCAACCGTCAATAAAGTTTATGCTTCTTTTCATAGAATCCTCATATTCGGCGACCTCCCAGTGGCTAAGTTTGATCATGATAACAAGAACTCGGCCTAGGCAGGAGGACAGTGATTTTACCGTAGCCAGAAGGCTATCTGGAAGGTGAAGATTTCTGAGAGGGTTGATCTTGTCGTAGCCTTGACTGCGTCACTTTAATCCGTAGAATCACCCGTAACACCCATAACGCCCGTCCGTAACACACGCCCGAAACACATGTCAGTGACATATACTGGCAACCTGATTGATTAGGAGTATTTATGGCTAGACCTGAGATAAAGAAGCTGCCAGGCCCCAACTTCGAGGCGCTGGTCGAAAAAAGCAGTAAGTACATCTCACCTTCGTACACACGCGACGGACTCTATTCCGTTGCCGCCGAACGCGGCCAGGGGGTAAACATATGGGACGTGGACGGCAACCGCTTTCTTGATTTCGCCGCAGGCATCGCGGTATGTGCCACCGGCCACTGCCACCCCAAGGTCGTTGCCGCTATCCGCGATCAGGCTGGAAAGCTCCTGCACATGTCAGGCACCGACTTCTACTACCCTCCCCAGGCCGAACTGGCCCAAAAGCTTGCCGAGATTGTCCCGGGTGCGCCAAACAAGAAGGTTTTCTTTTCCAACTCCGGTGCCGAGGCGGTCGAGGCGGCGATGAAGCTTTCGCGCTATCATACGAAGCGTCCCTACTGGCTTGCCTACTACGGTGCGTTTCACGGCAGAACCTTCGGCGCGTTGTCTCTCTCCTCCTCGAAATCGATCCAGCGCGAACGCTTCGCACCCTTAGTCCCTCAGGTTATCCACGTTCCTTATCCTGACTGCTACCGCTGCGCCTTCCACGAGACATATCCGAAATGTGATCTGTGGTGTCTTCGCTACATCGAGGACGTGGTGTTCAAGGGCGAGATTCCTGCAGAAGAGGTGGCTGGGTTCTTTATAGAGCCAATCCAGGGCGAGGGCGGCTACAACGTGCCTCCGCCCGGATACATGAAGGCGCTTCGCGAGATGCTTTCAAAATACGGAATCTTATTCGTTGACGATGAGATTCAGGCCGGCATGGGCCGCACAGGAAAGATGTTCGCCATAGAGCACGAGGGGGTGCTTCCCGACATCGTGACCTTAGCCAAGGGGATAGCATCGGGAATGCCCCTGGGAGCGACCGTCGCATCTTCGTCCATTATGGACTGGGAACCTGGCGCTCACGCCTCCACCTTTGGCGGAAACCCTGTATCCTGCAGGGCGGCACTTGCCACAATCGAGCTTCTGGAAGAAGGACTTATTGCCAACGCAGCAAAGGTCGGCGCTTATTTCAAGTCCAAGCTCGAGGGTTTGACTCAATCATGGGATCATCTGGACCACGCCCGAGGCCGAGGCCTGATGCTGGCGGTCGAGGTAGTAAAATCTAAGGAGAGCCGTGAGGGTTGGCCTGAAAAACGCACCGCGGTGGTGCGGCAGGCGTTCATGCGCGGGTTAATCATCCTTGGCTGCGGTGCTTCAGGCATCCGGTTCACCCCGCCCTTAGTGGCTACCAAAGAGGATGTGGATACCGCTCTTTCCATCCTCGAAGATGCCCTGAAGGAAGTCTTTAAAAGGTAAACAAGAAGATCGGGCCGACCTGACGCTCGTGCTCTGTCGGGTACGTAGCGGATACCAAAGGTGTCAATGTCCCTCTCTACTTTTTCTGCGATCTTTTTGCCGCAGGCAAAAAGGAGCAAATTAAATTAACCTCGTAGGGTGTTTATTATGGAGCGCAATGACCGTGTCATTGCGCAACGAGACGTTCGTTGCACTCTAGAAGAAGGGGCTGACGTTGATACACAATCTGTCCGCTTTGCGTAAGCTCAGACCGGGAATATTGTGTAGATTGTGAAGTTTAGTCCTTGAGTTTTTGACGTATTATCATGCACCTTGACGCGTAGCGTACTTGACCTATAATTACACATTGGGAGAAGTGGGCGAACTGCTATAGCAAGTGTTGTTCCCTTGTCGAAAATGCAGAAGGAAGATGTGTGGGATAGTCCGTTTGGGCAAGATTCTTACCGTTGTGAGTATCTTGCCGGTAGAAACGGTTGTATAATAACGTTTAAACCTTTAAGGAGGAGCAATGGCGACTCAAAGACCCAAAGGACAAGACATCATCAGCTCGCTGAAAACCCTGGGATTCAGCGTATCCAGCGAAGAAAGCAACATGACCATTCTCACAATGGGTGAGCACGAGCTGAGCATTCCCCACGGCTCGCTTACCGATCAATCAGAAACCGAGCTTCGCCGTAAGCTTAACCCCATCTTCACCAAGCACGAAAGCAAGATCAGCACGTCTTCTGATAAAACACTGCAGTTGGTAAGAGACTGGCTGAGAGAATCCAGCAGATAATCTAAGCTTACACCAAAGGCCGCCAAAATTGGCGGCCTTCTTATAATCCGTGTAATCCGCGTTCCGAAGGAGAACGACTGCAAGGAGTTCCAATCTGCGGTTTTAAATGCTCCTTTTTGCCTTCTGCAAAAAGATCGCAGGGAATAAATGAGATGTAGTATCGGGGTGAGCTTTTCAGATTTTTTCCCTCCGATCCATTCTGTGAAGGAGAAAAGGAGGATTCATTTTCGCCCCTCCCTGCAAGAACGTTCAGCCCTCAGTGGCGCTTTATGATCCCATGCTGCAATAAATCAAACAGGAAGCTTGCATCTGATTTCTTGGACGTACTAGGCATCTCAGGTTCGAAGAGCGAGAAAAGAATGGTGGTTAGCGATATCACATGGGCGATTCTGCGTGGATCGGCGGCACGGAACTCGTCAGAGGCGATGCCCTCAAGGATGATCTTTTCAATGAAGTCTACGCCGTAAAGATACGACTCTATACTCAATGGATTCCCTGACCAGCTCTTGCGAAGATCAGGGTTGTGGACGAAGGTCTCGGTGAACAGGGGGTTGGAATACAGATACTCCTCCATTGTCTTGAGATAGACGGCAAGCTTTTCAGAGGCTTTGTTGAGTCCCTTGATTCGTTCCATATAGATACTATACCAGTCACGCCTCAAATAGATGATCACGGCGAAGAATAGGGTCTCCTTCTTGTCGAAGTACTTGTAGAATGTAGGCTTGGACATCCCGGCGTCGGCGCATATATCCCCGATCGAAGACTTGCGGAATCCGTATCGCTTGAAGTGTTTCTCGCCCGCCTTAAGGATCTTTTCGACTCTAGCGTCAGTAGGATTAATAAGTTCGCTGTAGCTAAGCAATTACCTCTCCCGTTGATGAATTTACAAGATGCACCGTATGCTAATGAGACGAATTCCACCCCAAAACCGTTGCAAAAACCCCGGTGAGTTATAGATGAGAAATCGCTGTCCTTTAAAGACTTACGAGTTTGCCGGTAAATGTTTTACTAGTAAAAAACCCGTTGGGGTAGCTATTTCTCTTCACGGAACGGAAGGAATAGCATGAGTGCAGCCACCCCAAGCATGAACACGCCGGAAAGCAGGGTGAAGCGGAAGCTAAACCCGAAGGTAAGGTTAAAGAAACCAAGGGATGTAGTGAACTCCGGGATTCCTACCTCGATCCCTTTAACAAGCAAGCCTTTAAGCCATGGGACCTTGACGATCGGCTCGATGGCGGATGAGCACGCGGTGCCTAAAATCACACCCATGAGCGCACCCCACAACGCTCCCAAGAGCCTGGTTCTTAAGCTAGCCATCCACTATCTTAGCCATGCTTGAGGGCTTGTCAATCTCAAGACGCGGAAGGATGGAACGAACCGCTGCACCTATAAGTGCGCCTGCCACGGTCCCGAGCACCACAAGTATTGGAGCAAGATAGAAGATCGTAACACTCTGAACCACGATGAGATATGCGATTGCGAGCTGGAAGATGTTGTGTGAGACCGCCCCTGCCACGCTTACGCCCACAGGCCCGAACCAGCGTCCGAAGAGTCTCTTTACCCCGACCATGATCCAGTAGGAAGGGATGCCTGCGCCTAAGGCGAAGAGAAAGAATGGACTCAAAAATCGGCCTGATAGAAGCGAGCCGATTACTACCTTAATCAGCAGAACAAAGAAACCGTCAATAGGGGAGAGGATATACAGAGCCAGAAGCACCCCGATGTTTCCCACGCCGATGCGAAGCCAGGGGATGGGCAATGGTATCAGGTTCTCGACCGTGTACAAGGCTACAGATAAACCTGCCAGGAGCGCCAGATTCCGCTGCCTTCCCGTAACACCCATCCTCCCCCCCGTAATACCTTTCGTTTTACCGGAGCTTTCTTGGCGGCCTGGGTCTCCTGGAGGTGTTTGCGAGGAGGGCGAGGAGGGCGAGGAGGGCGAGGGCTTAGTAGGTGACTGCATCAAGTTTGCTCTTGCCTTGGATGCTTATAACGATCCGGTTGGGCAGACAGATAATCGCTTCGCCAGGTTTGGATATCTTGCCCTGCCTCATACACAGTTTATTAGGGCAGCTGGCCTTTGTGACCCAGACCTTTTTATCTTCGATGCGGACCTCGGTTTCTCCCAGCGGGCCGGGGATAACCAGGGATGTATCTTTTAAAGGAATTTCGAACTTTTCATCCGAAGTTCTTATTTTTATAGCACTTGGGGGATTTTGATCCTTGAGAAAGCGAATCGCAAACCAGCTCCCTGCACCCAGGACCACAAGGATTAAGATGAGAATTACGTCTGCGCGCCGCAGCCAGCCTTTCACAGCACTATATCTACCTCGCGGCCGCAGGCAGCGCACCGCTTGTCCTTAATGCCTGTCATCTGGGTTCGGTATCCCAGCCTTTCTATAAGGGTTGCTCCGCAGGCAGGGCAGAGGGTGTTCTGGCCTTCCGAAAGAAGCACGTTGCCCAGGTAGACGTAGGGCAGACGGGCGTGGACTTGTTCATAGGCCCGCAGCATAGTCTTGACCGGCGTCGTGGGGGCGTTGTAGGAGCCGTAGGGAAAAAAGCGCGAGATGTGCAAGGGGATATTGGAGTCAAGCCCTTCGATAAAGGAGATCACCTCATCCACCTCGGCCTCCGAGTCGTTGCCCTCTGGTATAAGCAGCGTGGTTAGCTCAATGTGCACGCCTGCCTCATGCATCATCCTTATCGTTCGGATTACACTCTCCCGGTCGCCTTTCAAGACCTTGCGGTAGAAGGCATCGTTTCCCTTGAGGTCTACGTTTGCGGCGTCAAGATGGGGAAGCAGCGCCTCAAGCGGTTCCTTGTTGATCGTGCCGTTGGTAACGATCACGTTGTAGAGGCCAGCTTCGTGTGCCGCCTTGGCGGCGTCCAGAAGGTACTCGTACCACACCAGGGGTTCGGTATACGTGTAGGCAATCCCTTTGGAGGCGTGCTTTAGCGCCATCTTGACAAGCTCCTCCGGAGTTGCTTGACTGGAGTGCGTGCGATGACGGGAGATCTCGGCGTTCTGGCAAAAGGGACACGCAAGGTTGCAGCCGTTTGCCGCCACCGAGAGTATCGCTTCTCCCGGATGAAAGTGATACAGCGGCTTCTTCTCAATCGGGTCTGTGTGTGCCGCTACCAATTGGCCGTAGGTCTCGGCTATAAGCTTCCCATTTACGTTTCTTCGGGCAAGACAGAACCCCAGCTGCCCCTCTTTCAATACGCACTCGTGAAAACACAGCTTGCAGCGAACCTTTCCTTCACCCATCTTCTCGCAGAAAAGCGCTTCTTTCACGGTCCCTCCAATGTAGGGAATCTGCTTGTTTTAATAACTTCTCCATCTTTAAGAACGATCATCCCTTCAAGATCATCCAAAGAGTCAAGTATAGCTATTCCCTTTTCTCCCATTACGAAAAGAGCCGTGGCCCAGGCATCCGCCTGAGTTGCGGTGGGCGCCAGAACAGTCGCTGAGATCGCGCCTCGTGCTGGCATGCCGGTCGCCGGGTCAATGAGATGGTGGTAACGAACACCGTCGAGTTCAAAAAAATTTTCATAATCTCCCGAGGTGGCGATGGCTCCTGAATCCACGCTTATTACGCCGATAGTCTCGTTCGGGTTATCTGATTTGGGATTGCGTATACCGATCCGCCAGCCTCCCTTGCGTTCGCCAAAGCAGAAGATGTCGCCTCCCGCGTCCACCAGGCCGCGAGTCACTCCACTCTCCCTCAAGACTTCCACCGCCCGATCCACCGCGTAGCCCTTGGCTATACCTCCTAAATCTACACCCCAACCGGTTACTACGTAACCGGCCGGGGACCCCGCCCGTAACTCCCGCAACACCTGCAACACACCTTTGACCCATTTGGGATTGAACCTTATCGTGTCGGCTTTGATCTCGATCAGCCTGTAGTCAACGAAGTCCAGCACCTCTTCTATCTCCTTTTCTGAAGGAACCTTTCGTTCGCACCCGGTTGAGTCGTAAAAACCCCAGAGTTCAAGTAAAGGGAAGACGGTCGGATCGAACGCTCCCTCGCTCTTTGCCGATACCTCAAGGGCTTTCTGGATCAATCCGGCCAGCTCAGCCGAGACGATCTTGCCCTCCTGGTTGAGTTGATATACCGCACTCCGGGTGGAAAAGATGCTTGAGAGGCTGTCGATGCGATCTATCTCTCGAAACGCGGCGTTCACCGCGCCTTTCAGCAGGGAGTCAGGCTCGCCCCAAGCCTTTATGGTCACGTAGGTCCCCAGGGCAAACCTGGTTTCCTCGAAAACTATTTCAGGGCCGCATCTTGTAAAAAATAACAGTGCCAGTACCGGAATCAATCGACGCATCCAGGATGATACACCTCCGGCTTCTTCTGTCAACGATCAGGGTAAGAATAGGGTTTTAAGGTGGAGTTATAACTTTTGTTTAAGGGTTTGACCTTTTGTATAACCCGAACCCGGATGTCATTGAAAACCCATCAGCTAAGTTCTTGAATTCCTGAATGTTATGGGATAAGACTGTGGCATAGAAATTGCTAGAAGCTAATATAAGTTTAAAAACCGCTCGCTTATGGAGGTGAAAAATTGGAGCCCTTCTGTTTTGATTTCAGTTCCTGTGACTGGTTTCATGACGATAAGGTAGTCGAGCGTCTGTTCCACGCTTCCAGGATTTTCAATACAGCATCCAAGATAGGCTTCCAGAAGAGACTTGACAAAGCATAGAACCTTTTTATAATTAATTTACGCTTGATGAGGTAGCATTCACCAGGGATTTCTAAAAGAGCACACATAAGTGATACAGGAGAGGGTGGTTAGGAATGAGTTGAGCGTAAAACGTCAAATCAAAGGAGGCGTGTAATGCGCAAAACCTTGGTTATCATTGTTCTTTTGGTGCTGGCTGCGGTCCCTATGTTCGGCCAGTGGCACCGGAGTACAAGGATCACAGTAACAGACTCGATCTCCTATACAAGCCGAACCGGTGGCTGGGGCATAGGGGCCAGCGATGAGGACATTCACATCGCGTGGTATGATAAGAGTTTTCTCTCTTCCACCGTCCGTTACAGGAGTTTTCCCATAGGAAGTCTCCCAATGTCCACGTTTGGCGTGACGATAAACTCGGACTACGGCTGTGAGCCTGTTCTGTCTGCATCCGATACCAACGCCCACATTGACTGGTGTGTTGATTCTCTCTACTTCCGTGAGGTCGTCGGTATGGGAGTTAATCCTATCGTAGAGCACGGTTGGCCAGGCACATCTAGCCTTTGTCCGGCCATAGCAGACGATGCTTCGGGCAACACCCATTGCGTCTTCAACTACTACGACGATTCTCTGGGGCTCTGTCTGGCATATCAGCGTCGTACGGCTGGAGGAGCCTTCTCCCCACCGGTAGAGATAATTGGCCCTCCCCCTGGCTCTTACGGTTACTTACCATACTACCCTACTATCTGCATCGGCCCGGATGGCAATATACACGCGGTCTGGATCCAGCCCTGGAAAGGCAACATCGGATACGGGACGAGCGTTGATGGTTCAAACTGGACCGTATCCGAGATACCGAACAGCAACTGTAATCCTAACGTTGCTCCCTCGATCTGCAGCGATAAATGGGGCACCATCCACGTGTTTTATGCAAGCCAGAACGACGAGATCCATAGTGTTTTCAAAAGCGGTGGAATGTGGAACTATCTGGGAAATCTGAGTAAATCTAACATGATCGCTGATGGTCCCTCGATATGTGCGGACACCTCAGGCGCTGTGTGGCGCGCTTGGCATGGGAGGTATCTTTCTGAAGAGGCGACCGCCGAGATCTACTGCAACGACCCATATCAATCGCTGACATCCCGTGACAGCTACGAATCTCGATACCCCAACGTAACTGCAGACCCCAACGGCAATATCCACATCATCTGGAGCGACAGCCGCGACGGCAACTTCGAGATCTACTACAACTGGCGCTTGGGCAAGGGCCAAGGCCAGGGCCGTGATCTTGCGGTGACCTGTATCTTCGACCCTGTGGGAAGAATCGAGAATCAGTCCGGCGTATCCCCTCGCGCTAGAATCGGCAACTTCGGCGAAGCCCTGGACTCCTTCTACGCAAATTGCACAATCACCGGTCCGGGATCCAGTTACAGTGAAAACAGCCTGATGCCCGAAATTATCTATTCTGGTGGGGATCGCTGTATTGGATTTCTGGCTTGGACACCTTCGGGTAACGTCGGTGATGTCTACGAGGTCAAGGTCACGGTCTACATATTGCCTGATAGTAACATCTATGACGACAATCCCGGAAACAACGTCTTTGTTGATTCCTGCATTATCCGGGGCGTTGCGGTTACGGCGACAACGATCCTTGAACCCCAGGAAGGCGATACGCTGGAACACCTCAAGCCTGCCGCATACTTTACGAATACCGGAACCGAACCGGCAGCGAACTTCTACTGCCACTGCGATATCACCTCTGCCGGTTTTCACGGCGATGATTATGCGGACAGCGTGCTCGTAGCGGGTAGTCTTGCGGTCGGCGACTCGATCTTTGTCGGGTTTGACGACTACGGATGCGAGGAGAACCGTTCCTATGTTGCTACGTTCCATGCGACCAGCGCGACTGAAGATACGATATACTCCCCGCACATCCAGGTGCATTTCCACGGCCCCTATACAGGAGTTGCCGAATCGGCTGAGGTTCTGCGTATTGAGCTTGCAGGAACCAATCCCTTTGGGGCGCCGCCCTGGATAAGTTACTCGATTGGGGTTCCCACAGAGGTTTCCGTACGGGTCTACGATGTGAGCGGAAAGCTTGTCGAGATACTTCACGACGGGGAGCTGTCGGGAAAAGGCAGGCTCCATTGGAACGAAAAGGACAAGGAAGGCCGAACGCTTGCCAACGGATTGTACTTTGTGCGCATCTTGACCCCTCAGTTCGACCGCACCCACAAGATTGTACTTGTGCGTTAGAGAAGATTCCTCAAACTAATGCAGGACGGCCCAAAGGTCGTCCTGGTTTTGTGTTTCTTTTTCTGGTTGTGCGACCCCCAGGTTGACTTTCAACATCCAAGCTCTATACTTAACGCATGATAAAGAAAGCTCGTCTTTTTTTTATTATGGTGATGGTCTTAGGTTTGGGGTTTTCTTGTGATAGCGACTGTCCTCTGCGCGAAGCCATTGCCGAACAGACCTTCCAGATAGGATTCCTGGAAGGGTTTATTTTTACCTTGGATGCGACCGCGCATTTCATTACCGGAACGCTTTCAGCGGCTGAGATTGATGTTGAGGCCGAGGCAATGAGTACCTGGGAGACCTCAGGTGTCTTGTTTGCAGAAGGGGTTTGTGATTCCCTGGGAATTGTTCTTGACTCCACACTTGCAAATGGGCTCGTCGGGATTTACAGGATCGCTTTCTCGGTCGGCATACAGGAAGGGGAGCGTTATATCACGGAGAATGTTCTGGGGGATTCTGAAGAAGAACTGAACGAGCAGGAACTGGCAAAAGCCGCATTCGAGGAGTACCGGCAGGACGTCCTTTTTCTCATCGATGGGATAGATCTGGAACGTAAACCGTCGCCCACCGATACCCTCTGAGGGAACCCACACAGAAAAATTCTATCCTGTTGTTTTATCTGCCACGTCTCAAACGGACGTTTATGGATAGTGGGGTCTAGAAGATGTTGCGCAACGCGTCTATCTTGCCCAGTTCGCCGTTGATGCTTGCATTGATTACAGGGTAATCATTTCTGGTGTAGTCTTCGAGCATCTCGTTATAAAGCGTCTCTGCACGATCGTATTGTTTGAGAAAAACCATGCATCGTCCGGCTCCCAGTTTGGCGAATGGAATAAAGGTGGATTCAGGATACCTTTCGGGCAACTTAAGATAGCGATCAATAGCTTCCTTGAGTCTCTGCAGTTCCTCAAGACAGTTACCCTGAGCATATAGAGCGGCACCTTTAAGGAAGGATTTTTTGACCGGGTAGATCTTCTCGAACTCCTCAAACTCAGTCAGAGCTTCTTCGTACTTTCCCTGCATGTAAAGTGCTTGCCCCAGGTAGTAGTGTGCCTTTTTGCCGGCCAGCGTTCGCGGGGAGCGCATGATGAGGCTGCGGAGCGTGTCCTCGGCGTCTTCAGGGGATCTCCCGACAAGCTGTTGAGCGGTAAGAAGCGAAAGGGCCGCTTCCTTTGGAGGTGCTTTTGAACCTCCACCCGCCAATCTTGAAATGAGGATAGAACCGATCACGATGATGCCTATTACCGCAATGGTCGTTACTATCGCCTGTAAAGGGGCTTTTACGTAGTACTCATAGACCTTCTCTATCGTGTTGGTGAAGGCATCTTCCTGCTTGATGTGCTTATGTCCACCCCTGAAGGGTGATTTTGATTTCTTTGCCATGAAGCTCCTTTTTTTCACCCCACTCATCCGCTTCGCGGCTGAGCGGGGACCCCGGTCAAATACCCCACGAGACCACGTTATCCTCACGAGGCTCCCGGGTTCAGTCCATATTTCTATACCCCTGGCGGGACTCGAACCCACGACCTACGGTTTAGGAAACCGTTGCTCTATCCTGCTGAGCTACAGGGGCTTTTTCACCCCAGGGAATCGCACCCACGCCGATACTTAACACCTCACGTGGATGTTTTACTCGACGGAAGCGCAGGCGCATCCGCATGAGTACCCCGGAGGGTATTGCATTCTAATCAGGCTATGTGATTTGTCAACATCTCTTTGATTGGTTAGCTCCGAGGAGAATCCCAACCGGCAGACCCCACATAGTTATTATCTCGCAATCGAGAATTCGAAAACCGGCATCCTCAAGCGTCTCGCGGAGATAAATCGGGCGGCAGTCAACGTAGGCGGGAAAGCACCGGTGCGCCCATTCGTAAAGCCTCATCATTAGATTATCTTTGCCTTCTTTGGAGATCGCCACTACGCAGATGCGTCCGCCACTTTTCAGTACTCGATGACACTCGGTTAGAACGCTCGGAATCTGGGGTGTATCGAAAAGCTCAAGGGTGAAGGCCATGAAGAGGGCGTCGAAAGAACGTGAGGAATAGGGGAGATGCAGGGCGTCATCGTGGGTAAGTTCTACTCGATCTTTTAGTTTGGCTTTTTCGATCTTTCTTTGGGCGACCGCAAGCATCCCCTCGGAGATATCTATACCGTAGACCTTGCCCTTCTCACCAACCGCCTGAGCCAAGCTCACAAGCGCATGTCCTGTCCCGAACCCGATCTCAAGGACCTTCTCGCCTTCTTTAATACCAAGCTTCTCGATACCACTCTCCACGAACTTGCGCTCACTTGAACCGGCCAAGGCGTCGTAGAACCGGCTCATCCGGTTGTAGCTGGCGCGGACCGATTCCTTGGAGCGCGTAACGCGGCTGATTCGGTTTGACATCTACTACTCTAATTCGACTTTAGGGAGTGTCAAGCAGGCTGGCCGACCTGACGCTTGTGCCCCTGTCGGGTGCGCAGCAAGCGCCCTGGCGTCAACGTCGGCCCTATGATAAATAGAGCGGGCCGACCTAAAGGTCGGCCCCTACGAACTTTGGGGAGTAAAGCCGCGAAGCTCCGAAGTATGACGCTTGCGGAATTCCGAAGGGTGAACGCAGTGAACAATCTCATATGTAGCACAATTTGATGATTCACCTCTAAGTGGTTGTTACGTTATTATCAGAATCAGTGGGTAGTCAAAGGTCAACCTTAATCAAGGCACGTCAGATATATGAGATCGCCACGTCGTTGTGCTCCTCGCGATGACGTTTTCTGTAGGGGCAAGGCATGCCTTGCCCCTACTTTTAATCCCCTCCCCCCGACGCAAGCACCGACCCACTCCACCAAGGAGGGGGAGTTTTCGTGTTGCATGCGGTTCACCCTCCCCTTTATCCCCTCCCCTATGAGCGCATAAAGCACTCAAGGGGCACGCTGTCCCCTCGAGGGAGGGGTAATTCTGGGGTCACCTCCCCCTTGACGGGGGAGGGTAGGGTGGGGGTGATTTAAGGTTAGCATTGCGGGCTTTTTAGAAGATTCATTGCACGAACTTCGTCCCTCGGCACTTTTTGCGACCCACTTCGCTGTGGAAGAGGAAATCCGATTTGGGAGTCCAATAAACGTTTTGTTGTTGCAACGACATGTTCGTTACACTCCATACATTTTCCTCTCCCGCCAGGGGAGAGGGAATTAAACATCGAGTATTACTATTGAGCAGAGCTGGAAAGTCAAGTCAGCTCTTATCCACATAGCGAGAGGCTTCAGCCTCGCTTGGCTGATTGAATTAAGCGAACCTTAACCTTCCTTTTGTCCTTCGGACAAAAGATCGGGGTCCCCAAGCGAACGTGCAGCATTCGTATGGGGAAGACGTTCTTCTCCCCAAAGTAGGGGCAGGACTGTGATATGCCGAGCATCTGTAGGGGCAAGGCATGCCTTGCCCCTACTTTTAATCTCCTCCCTTTTTATCCCCTTTACCAGTGAGGGTATCTGTTAATCAAGTTTCCGATCTTTCCTGCCTAGCATGAAAGGAGGATGTAAAGGTTGACTCGTCAAAGGGAAGTGGTATAATTCCGCGTGGCGAAGCCTTTCCATTTTTACACCGAGCAGGGGATAGTCTATTACTCAGGTTACAAGGCGGATAACCTTCGCTCGCTTCTGACCGGTCTGCGCGGGGTGCCTTCGTCCTCAATCTTCTACCATCTCTACCACTCGCTTCTGCGGCGGCACTTTACCACCACCGACTACATGAACGACTTTGCCCAGTGGGTATGGGGTGTTTTGTGGCAGAAGACGTTGGGCGAGAAGCTTGCCTCGTTCGATCCTTTAGAGTTCACGCGTCTGCGCGACGCCAGGGCTCGACTTATCGAGATCGTTGATGCTTACGTTGGCGAGACCGAGTACTTCCTGCGCGTGTCTGAGGAGCAGGCCTTCTACTTCCTCTGCATTAAGAGTTTTGTCTATCCCTTAGGTGTTCAGGTTTCGACTTTACCTGAGCTCATGCAGGCGATACAGATCATCTCACCCCACAGCCTTTTCTATCACCTTATAGAATCGAGGCTTCGGCTGCGCGAGCCTTCGAACGATCTTTCAGACTGGCTTAAGACAGAGCTGGATATGCCCGATCTGGCCGTGACCATCAACGCCTTCTCTCCCTATGAGTACAATCTGGAAGAGTTAAGAAACAAGATAATGGCCGCGATCCAAGATGCCATCAAGTAATAACAAACATCATCTTAAGGATTACGCCCCTATTGTAACCGCGGGTGTAATCAACGAGATAGAGGAGCTGGCGCGCTTGCTTGGGCCGGCAAAGATCGTCAACGTCAACTCCACAAAGGAGGGCGGAGGGGTAGCGGAGATACTCGGATGGTTCATACCCATACTCGAGGATCTGGGCATGACGGTCGAATGGAAGGTTATTACCGGCAACACCGAGTTCTTCACCATTACAAAGAAGTTTCACAACGCCCTGCACGGTCAGCCCGAGGAGTTCACCCAGGAGATGTTCGATTCCTATCTTGACAACGTTGGCAAAAACGCACCTCCAATACCTGACGATGCAGATTTCGTTGTGATTCACGATCCGCAGCCGGTGGCCATGATTGCCCAGTATCCGAATCGCTCCAACCGCTGGGCCTGGCGGTGCCACATAGATTTATCAGAGGCCGATCTTCGTGTCTGGGGCTTCCTGCGTCCATTCGTGGAACGCTACGACGGCGCTGTTTTCCACCTGCCTCAGTACACCAAGAACCTGATGTCGCCGCAGTTCATTCTTCCGCCGGCGATAGATCCACTTGCACCCAAGAACGAGGAGCTTACCGATGATGAGGTTACCGCCATACTTTACCGGCTGGGTGTGCCTCGTGACAAGCGAATCATTCTGCAGGTTGCGCGGTTCGACAGACTCAAGGACCCGTTCGGCGCCATCAGAGCGTTCAAGCTGGTCAGGAGCTGGTATGACTGCCGCTTGATATTAGCCGGCGGCTCGGCTACAGACGATCCCGAAGGCCAGGCGGTTCTTGCAGAGATCACGGATATGGCCGGTGACGACCCGGACATCCACATCCTCAACCTGCCGCCTGATTCGCACCGCGAGATAAACGCGCTTCAGCGCGCCGCTGCGGTGGTGATCCAGAACTCGAGGCGTGAAGGCTTCGGGCTCACCGTTACCGAGGCGATGTGGAAAGCCAAGCCTGTGGTTGGAACCGATATCGGAGGTATCAGACATCAGATAATCCACGGGACCTCGGGCTTCCTGATCCACTCGGTGGAAGGGCTTGCCTACCGCATCCGCCAGCTTTTCGGGAACCCGGAAATGGCCCGTCGGTTCGGGATACAGGCCCGCGAGTACGTACGCAACAACCTGCTTGTACCGCACCACATCCGGCGCTGGCTCCTGGTTTTCCATTCCCTAAAGCAGAAAGGCAACGACGACCTGATAACACTACCACCCCACGAAATCACAGAGTGATTTTGTGGGGACCCCAATTAAATGCTCCTTTTTAGCCTGGAAGGCTAAAAAGATCGCAGGATTAAAAAATGTCGGGTCGGTTTATAACCGGCTCTTTCGTTGTTTTTTTGCAAACTTTTTGACGTTAGTCAAAAGCGAGCAATTAGCTTCGGGGTTCCCCGCGAAGTTACGCAGTAACTTCGTGGGGTGTCATTTTACCTCGATCTCTTCGGCCTTGGCCTTCTCCGACTTGGGGAAAGTGATCTCCAGAACACCATCCTTGTAGCTGGCCTTGGCCTTGTCCGGCTCAACCTCTACTGGAAGCGCGAACGCCCGCTGGAACTTCCCGTAGGTGCGCTCCACCCGATGGAAGTGCCGATCCTTCTCCTCGGCCTCATGCCGCCGCTCCCCTGAGATCACAAGGCCCTCACCGACGGTCTGGATCTTGATGTCTTCCTTCTTCATGCCTGGTATCTCGGCACGGACAACCAGGGAATCCTTTGTTTCCTCCACGTCAACGGCAGGAATCCACATAGTAGCATACTCCTCACTTGGCATGCGGCCGAGGAAGGAATCAAAAAGCCGATCCATGTCATGACGTAGACCTTCAAGCCCCCAGAAGGGCTCGTATCTCTTTATCTTGCCGGCCATTTTGTAGACCTCCTTTTCTTGCTTTTCTTGGTTTTGATCGGGTTTTCGCCCGCTAACCATATTATAGTTCGCTAAAATGGATTGTCAACCCCCGTAACACCCCGTAACCCGTAACACCCCCGTAACCCGTAACACACCGTAACACCCCGTACCCATTCGGAAAGGCTTTCTCCTCAAAGCTTAGTGGAGTTAAGTAGCAACCTTAAAACGCTCGGTTCCCGGACGGAAATTAAGCAACAGGCAGGGGTGAGGTTTCGTCTTAAGGGAAAAGATGAACTCTTTGATTGCTCGCTACCGGATATTGGTTTCCAGACAGCTTACTCATAGGGGATGGATACGTTGTCTTATATGGGGATTAGTCAAGGCAATACTCGAGGGGGTGGCGTTTTTCTTCGGCATAACCAACGTATGGATGCGTGTCAGCATCGGGCTTATCTGGGTGGGTATCGTGGCGGCGGCAGTTATACTTTTCATTGCCACCAAACGCAGCCTTGAGTTGCTGGGATTTGAGAAACGTCTTAGGTTTTTCTTTCTGCTTCAGATTATCGCTTTAATACTTCTCGGCATCCAGTTGCCGCTTTTAGCCCTTGCGCTTTTCTTTTCTGACGGTCTTGTAACTATAGTTTCCACATTCCTCTTTGTTATTTCGGGCTACGTTGTATCCGCAAGGCTTCGTGATAGAGACTGATCCTCTGTGGTTGCGTTGATCCTCTTTAATGGTGGTTTAGTATTTACCTTCAGCATACTTGACAATTCCTTTTTCTAAGATAGGATGATGCCGTGAAATTCAACAAGCCGCAAAAGGCCGGTCGAAAGAATTTATCCGGACCTGATGCAAAGAAGAGACGTCGCCTTCTGGTGGTCTCTAACCGCAGTCCTTATTATCTGGAATCAACTGGCGGCACCATACGCATGGTCCGCAACGTCAGTGGCATGGTTACCGGTCTGGAACCGGTGCTTAGCTCCACGAAAGGGATGTGGATAGCATGGGGAACCGTTCCTGAGAACTGTTCTGCCGATATCTATCGCATTCCACCCTCCAATCCTACCTTTGATCTCAAGCTTATTCCCCTTGATTTTGACGAACTCAAGCACTTTTACCTTGGTTTTTCCAACTCCACGTTATGGCCGCTTGCCCATAATTTCCTTGGCCGTACCGCTTATCTTGAGGAAGACTGGCGGGTCTATGTGGCTGTGAATCAAAAGTTTGCCGCCGCGGTTGCCCAAGAGGCAAAGCCTTCTGATCTCATCTGGGTAAACGACTATCATCTGGCCCTCGTTCCAATGATGCTGCGTTCGCTGCGTGTGCGTTCGAAGATCGGTTTCTTCTGGCACATACCTTTTCCGCCTCTTGATCTTTTCCGAACCCTGCCATGGCGTAAGGAGTTTCTTGAGGGGTTAATAAAAGCCGACCTTATTGGGTTTCACTGCCGGTCGTACGTTCAGAACTTTCTGCATGGGGTGGAGGACATATTAAAAAAGGACGTCTCCTTCGGCAAAGGGTTGATTCGTAATAAGCGGACGGTTAAAGTAGGGGCGTTCCCGATGGGGGTGGATTACGCAGGGATTCAGGAACTTGTTGCTAAAAAAGAAGTCCTGGAGGCGTCCAAACGCCTGCGGCAGGATATAGGTGTAGATCACATAGTTTTGAGTGTGGACAGGCTGGACTACTCAAAGGGAATACCCGAACGTCTAAATGCCGTGGAAAGGTTTCTGGAGGAGAATCCTCGTTACCTGGGCAGGATCTCGTTCGTACAGATATCGGTTCCGAGCCGCATCCAGATCCCGGAGTACTATCGAATGAGACAGGAGGTTGAGAATGCGGTGGGAAGGATCAACGGCCGTTTTGCACGCGCTGCCTGGACACCGGTTTACTATTACTTCCGTGCCTTGCCTTTTGAGGAACTCGTCACCTATTATCTTGCCGCGGATCTATGTTTCGTTACCCCTTTGCGCGACGGCATGAACCTTATAGCCAAGGAGTATGCGGCGGCTCAGGATCCACAAAAAGGTATGCTTGTGCTTTCTGAGTTTGCGGGTGCAGCCGAGGAACTCAAGGAAGCGGTGATCGTGAATCCTTACAGTATACCTTCGCTCGTCCGCGGGCTCAAGGAAGCACTTGAGATAAAGGTCGCGGAAAGGCGCACACGTATGAACCAGATGCGTAAGCGTCTGCGCCGCAAAACCGTTGAGAAATGGGGCAGGACGTTCCTGGATTGTTTGAAGGAGTCTTCCTACGATGGGAAGAGGATACGGAGGAAGAAGGTATGAGCCAGAAGGATGAGTTGTTGAATCGCCTTAAGTCTTCCTCAGGGCTTTTGTTGCTTTTGGATTTTGACGGGACCCTTGTTGATATAGCCCCGACGCCTGATTCGGTTATCCCTCCGCCTGAGTTAAAGATAATCCTGCGACAGCTTTTAGAGCGTCCCATGACTTACGTGGCTATCCTCAGCGGAAGAAGCCTTTTAGAGCTGCAGGAGTTTATCCCGTCCACAATCCCTGTTGCACTTGCCGGATGCCATGGGTGCGAGCTTCAGATGCCTGGAGAGCTTGAACAGTCAATACTCGATGATGAAAAAATTCAGCAAGACCTGGATGATTTTGCAGCGAGCCTTGAAGAGCTTGCGGACTGGCCAGGCATAATTATCGAGCACAAAGGATGTGCCGTTGCCATGCACTACCGCCTTGCCGACGAAACGACGGTAGAGCACGCCTTCGAGGAGTTTTACTCCAAAGCTGAAGTACTTGAGAACTACGAAGAGATGGAGATAGTCGAAGGCAAGGATGTGATGGAACTGCGCCCCTCAGGTACGAACAAGGGGATCGCGGTCTCCTTCCTTGTCGAAAACTTTCGTCCCTCAGACAACGCGCTGATCGTCTACTTTGGTGACGATACCACCGATCTTGACGGTTTTGATGCGTTGCCGGAAGGCGCACTTCGCGTGTCAGTAGGGGAGAAGCTGGCCGATCAGGCCGATTACGTGCTCTCCTCTCCGGACGAGTTGCTTGAACTGATTCGAGGTTTGCTTCAATGACCTATAACCGTTTACTTGAAGAATACTCTCCGGCAGAGGCGCGGAACGCCGGAGAGTTCGGGTTCATAGAGTGGCTGTTTCTGCTTTACGAGATAGCCGCGGTTATCCTTATCCTGGGCACACTTGTTAAGATATTGGACATAACCTATGTATGGCCGGTGCTGGATGTTGTGTCCCAGAATGCCCCTGCGGCGCTCCTTCTGGTGCTTTTGTTCTTACATATAGGTGTCCTGCTCGTGTTCTTTATCCTCAGGAAGCCGGTTACCCTTTATCTGGCTGTTGGATTCCTTGCAGTGATGGCGGTCTACTCCATCGTTGAGTTTTTTACCGGCAATGCAACCGGCTACAACGTAGCAGGTTTGGTTGTCTCGATCTTTTGGATTGTCTACCTTAGTTTCTCAAAGCGAGTGAAGCTGCGTTTCTTATACGACGGGTGGTTTTCTGCGGCCCTGCTGAGTATCTACTGTCCTCACTGTAAAAGGGAAGTCACCCTTGATGCGGAGGACTGCGGGGATGAGTTAACCGAGGATGAACGTTTTACCGCACTCTGTGAACGAATAACCAACGTAGAGGTTCCTGTGGATGTACGTGCAGCACAGATAGGTTTCCTTGAGGAACGCTTCGGGGAAAAGGCGTTGGGTTTTCTCAAAGAACAATACGAGAAGCAGGAAGCCTCCGAGTTTGCTTCCGCCAAGATACTTTCTGCGCTTTCCCACGCTTTAGGAATAGGCGAAGAGAAGGATTAGGTTTCTCACTCAAACCGTTTTTCGGGGCCAAGTTGATCCCGTATGGATTTCATTGTCTGCTATGGTCTTTGTTCCATCGATATTATGGACCTTGGGGGCTGCCGTCTCTGGAGGAAAGGAAAGAGATGCGTGTTACGGGTGTTACGGGGTGTTATCTCCTTGTGAACGGAGCGTAAGCTCCGACCGTAACACACCATAATTATGAGAATGCCCCGAAGGGGTACGGGGCGTTACGGGGGTGTGTTATGGGCGGGTGGGGGGTTGACAAGTTTCGATTTTTGAGTAGAGTAAACATGTGGATTCTCAAGAGAAGTTGGAGGCGCTGGGCGCGGCGGCTCAGTATGATCTGTGCGGTGCGTGTTGCAATCCGAAGAACGATCCAAAAGGCCATCGTCAGCGGGGTCACATGGGGCGTTGGATTTATCCTGCCGCTCTGCCTGACGGACGGTCCATACTTCTAATGAAGGTCCTTATGTCCAACGTCTGCGAGAACAACTGCCTCTACTGCGTTAACCGGCGAGGCAACGACCAACCTATCCTATCCTTTGCGCCACAGGAGCTTGCCTCACTTTTCATGAAGATGTTCTTTGCCAACCTTGTGCAGGGACTTTTTTTGTCATCGGCTATCTTCAAGAGTGCTGTCCAGACGATGGATCGAATGCTTGCAACGGTGGAGCTTCTGCGCTATCGGTATCGGTTCCAGGGCTACATTCATCTTAAGGTTCTTCCAGGAGCCGGCATCTCTCAGCTTGAACGTGCGGCAAGGCTTGCCGACAGGGTAAGCGTTAACCTTGAGGCCCCCTCAGCATCCAGGCTTTCAAAAATCGCACCTCAGAAGAGGTTTAGTGAAGAGCTTCTCAGCCGTATTCACTTGCTCTCCAGGCTAATAAAACAGGCCAACCACGGCAAGCGCTACGGCCCGAAAGGACAGACCACCCAGTTCGTAGTAGGCGCGGCCGGAGAGTCGGATACCGAGATTTTAAGCGTCTCAAAGAACCTTTACGATAAGCTTGACCTTTCACGCATCTACTTCAGTGCGTTCCAGCCTGCCAAAGGCACCCCGCTTGAGGGCCTTAAACCGACACCTCTCTTGCGCGAGCACCGGCTCTACCAGGCGGACTTCCTCTTCCGACGCTACGGGTTTTCGATGGAAGAAATCGGGTTTACTGAAGAAGGGAATCTCCCTTTAGGTAAAGACCCGAAGACGATCTGGGCTGAAGGCCATCCTGAGTTCTTCCCCGTAGAGGTAAATACCGCACCCAAAGAGCTCCTGATGCGCGTGCCCGGATTCGGGCCACTCACCGTTAAACGAATCCTGCATATCCGCACGGAACACCGAATCCGCAGCCTCGATCAGTTGAAACGCATGGGGGCTGTAACCAGGAACGCGCTCGGATACGTGCTGCTTGACGGGCACCTGCCAGGCAAACCTTCCTCCTCACAGCTCGATATCTGGCAGCCTGAGCCGGTTAGCTTTGCCGTAACCCGTAACACCCGTAACACCCCCGTAACCCGTAACACCCGTAACACCCCCCGTAACACCCCCGTAACACTTCTAGCTTCCTTTGATTCAGGGAATTAAATGCTCAGTCTCTTCGGTAATTTCTTAAACCTTTGCCTTTGTCAGAAAAGGGAAGATTTACTTGACTTGCTTCTTAATTATGCTGCAATTCTCTGAACGTGAAATTTTACATGTGCATGACGCACTTGCACTTAAGCCCGGAGGCAGGTGTAACATTTGCATTACAGTTGACAAGGGCTATTTTTTGACTATCGTTTGGTATGGAAGCTATAGTTGACAAAAAAACCCAAGAGTTTTGGGCGAGCCGTATGCTCAATCCTGATCTCCTTAACGGTGCGATCGATCTTATCAAAGATAAGCTAGGCGATCGCGTAGAAGAGACCAGGGCGGATAAACTAGGGATTCACTTTATCTCCGAGGGCCGGATTATAATGTCCCTTTACGCCTCCTACCCTTATCTGCGCGTCTCGTTTGCACCTGCAGCCGGACTTCTGCTTCAAGAGGACGAATCATTCGAGGTACATCGGTACAACTTCTGGGAAACCACCTGGCGTATGACTCACGAGTGCTACACCGGTATGTCTATCTGGATCGCTGAGAATAAACATCTTAAGGCCTTTGACAAACTTCTTGGAAGGATTAAGGAAGGTCGCGGTTGACGGAATCCGCAGGATTCTTTTAGTCCCTAGTAAGGATTGGTGTTCATCAAAAAAGGAAAGGCCCCGGTTTTCCGGGGCCTTACTCTTTATGTCACCTGAAGTGGTTGAGAGGATATCCGGTCGAATCATTTGGGGATGAGTTAGCTCCCCGGGAGGGATTCGAACCCCCGACCTAGTGGTTAACAGCCACCCGCTCTACCGCTGAGCTACCGAGGAAATCAATCCAAAGTATAGCCACGAAACTCGTCTCTGTCAAGGGTATGCATTGAGGGGTTTGTGTGCAGGAAGCCACGCGATCGCGATCCTGAACGAAAACCAAAAACCTCATCCCACTGGCCTTGGTGCTGCTCCTGGCAGTCGTGGCAACCTGGCCGATTAATCTTGTAAGCGTGGGGGCGGCAAACCCGTCCACTGAATTCATCTTAAGCGAAAGTTGATCCGCTGAAAAACCTCTCCGTCACTGGAGCAGGAGGGATATCCTTATCTCATTAAAACAAATTTAGCCGCGTGGCTGCCGTACTGGGTGGAAAGCACAATCAGATAAAGCCCCGAAGCGGCAGGCTGCCCGTTCGTCGTCCCGTCCCAGAAAGACCCTATCGCCTCAAGATCAGCTGGATCGTCGTATGTCCCGATGGCTATCTCGTCGTCAATGCCTTCCGCGCCGTCAGGCGGAACGAGCGGCTTCTCCAAGATCCACTCGCCGCTCAGGGTAAAGATACGCAGGCTGATCCTGGTAGAAGCCTTGTTCAAGCGGAACGGGAAGTATATCAGGTTTTGCGAGGCGGGATAGAAGGGATTTGGATAAGGCGGGAGAAGCTCGTTGCGTGAAAAGGTGTCTATGTCAGCAGGCAAGGGCAGTATGGCCAGGTAGGCGTCAGGGATACCGTAGCCTATGGTGTCGTTCGGGCTTGAGGCATTTGAAGCGCTTTGCTGGAGCAAAGAGATTATTGTGTCAGGGTTTCCGCGGTACTCCGGATGCACCTGGAGCATGAGCGCCGCTATCCCTGCCACCAAAGGCGCGGCATAAGAGGTTCCGTTGCCGTAAAAGTAGTGAGAAAGGGTATCGTCCACATCGATTACGTAAACCCCTGTAGCAGGGGCCACGAGCTCCGGCTTTATCCTTCCGTCGTCAGGCAGACCAACGGCACTTCCTGTCACCCCGGCACCGTGCTCCCACCATGCCCCAAGGGTATCTGCACCGCCTACCGTAATGATGCCGTAGGCGTCGCCAGGAGGGGAGATATACGGTGCAGCGGATTCCACGTTGCCTGCCGCATTCGTGATGAGCACCCCGCGTTCTGAGGCCATGCGTGCAGCCCTTGAGGCAGGGGAGGTCTCCCCGTCAAGCTCGTCTTTACTGTACCAGTCCCCGTAGGCAAGGGAGGAGTTCACTATATCCACCCCGCTGCGCTCGAGCCATTCAAGGCCTTCGATCCACATGTCCTCTTCAACCCGCATCTCGTATTCAGAACCGTAGAGGTTCACGTGTTTTTCGGTCTTGGCAACGTAAAGCTCTGCCCCTGGAGAAGCCCCTATGTACGAACGTCCCTGATAACCCACCGCAAGCGCCGCGGTGCGCGAACCGTGCGCAGGCTGGCTGAAGTCGTTGATGTCCCTGCCGTCCTCAAGGGAATCGTAATCTGTGTTATCGTCACCGCGCAAAGACCATACCGCTTCAAGTTCGCCGTTATTGAACGCTATCCAGGGCTGGTAAGAAAACCCCTGGGATAGAGCAGAAGGAGCGCTCCAGGAATCAACCGCTCCGGAGCTGCTGGTCAGCAAAATGTCTCCTGCGCTTTCAAAAACACAGTGAAGGCCTCCGCCTCCAACACTCACCAGATTGAGGCTAGAGATAACCTCGTACGCCTCAGGATGTATGAAGTCGGTCCACGTTAAGCCGGCGTCGGAGGTTTCAAAGGAGTGCAGCCTGAAGCCACCTGAGACAGGATCGATCTCCGCAACCGTAAGGTAACTCCCTTCGAGATCGAACGCCACCACCTCTTCGTTTGCAGGGGATGGGATCTCTGAAAAGCTTTGGCCTCTATCCAGGCTGCGTCTAAGATAAAGCTTACCTTGGGTCAGATCAAGGGCTGCAACGAGAATTGTATCATTCCATATCGAAGCCTTTGGTTGATCGAGGATCCCGCCCGGCGTAAAAACCTGGTTTGCCCCAAGCCATTCCACGTTATCTTGAGTCCATACTGCCCGATTCATCCGTACCTCCCCATCGTCCCTGACATAAAATAAAAAACTGGTATCATTCTGGTCGGAGATAACGAAGGGGTTACGGGAGTTGCGGGAATTAAACTCCGGCAGCTTTGCAAACTCCCTAAAGCTCTTGTTGCTGAGGACCCCGCAGTGCAGTTCACGTTTCATAAAATCATTCGTTGAACCGGACTCCCAAATCACAAGCATGGTATCGTTGTTTGTCGTAGACGTTACGGCGTAGGAACGGGCAATGCCTTCGGTGGAGGTGATTTTTGGTTCGGAGAGCGCAATGACCGCATCCACCGACCCTGCACTACGATGCGCGGCATATAGGACACGGGCTGTGGTTGCGTTGAGAGCGGTGGAGTCGGCGATAAAAAACACCCAATCGCCGTGAAGCTCGGGCTGCTGAACGATCTCGTAATTCGATACAACCGACGCAGAAGTGTCGCTTGAAGCGCTCCACAACACGATCTCATCGCCCGTGATGAAATCGTGCTCGTCGCCCAGGCGCACGGTTCTAAAGACCGTGTGATCGCGTTTGAAGCCCGTGTCGAGAAACCCTATCCGCACACCCTGCCCGAATATCCCCAGGTTGTGAACCGCCGGGACGTTCAGGAGATTAAGCTGGGTGTAGGTGTTGCCGAAGTGCTCTGGTTCTATCGGCTCCTTGCGCTGGATTAGATTCATGGGCAGCCCTTTCGTCTCCACTGCAACAGGTTCGACGGCCTTAACAAAGGGCATCGCCTGAAGAGCTGTCAAAAGCATGGAGTCCGTTTCCACGCTTACCGCATTTAGCCAGCGCGAACGGGCGCGGATGCGCGCACCTGAAAGCTCGATCAAGCGCAGATAGCGCGGATGAAGGGGGATGTCATCGAATCCTGCAGCAGCACCCAGCCTTGAGGCCTGACGCCGTTCTGCGGTAAGGCGATGAACACGTATCACGTCAGGTGATCGTCCCTCACCCTTGTTTGTCAGATATATCCAGTAAGGGCTTTGCGCAAGCGCCGTTGATGCGAAAAACAGAATAGAGGAGAAGACGAATGTTCCTCTTCTCCTCAACAATTTAATATCCAAGGCTGTATCCTAGAAGCCTGATCCTAATCCTACCGCGACTGCGATAACGACGATGATGATGATGGCCAGCACCCATATCCCCAGGCCGATAAGGGCAAGGATCAGACAGATGGTGCCTACCCTTTTTGCACGCTCGGAAAGCGAACCGGACTTGAGGATAATCGCGTAGATAATGCCTACGATAGGACTCAGGAATGAGCCCACGTAGAGACCGAAAAGGTTCATGAGGTAAAGGATGTCTACAGTGGCTTCAAAGCGAACCCGTTTCTTTTCTTCAAGGGCCAGCGGCTGTTCCACGTTGCCTCCTTTCAGGGGAGCCTGAGGCCCCCTGATTTGTTAGCGGTCGCCATACCCGGCATAGGAATCGAACCTATAACCTACGGATTAAGAATCCGCCGCTCTGCCTAGTTGAGCTAGCCGGGCGCATACAAGCTGAATTCTACCCCGCCTGGAAAGCTTGTCAATACCAGTAGATGGGAGAGTCAAGGAAATGGGATGCCTTGACAAGAAAAGATTGGTGGTTATACTAGGTTGAAAACGATTCGGAGGGATTTTGATTGAGAGACTTCGTGTAGAGAATTTCAAGATTCTCAGAGAATTCGAGCAGGATTTTGGCCCAATCAACGTTTTTATTGGTCCAAATGCATCGGGTAAATCGACAGCATTGCAGGCTATCGAGACTTACAAAGGTTTCCTAAGTAGTTCCGTTAAGGAATATTTCGAGAAAGTAAAGGGATGGGCTCCACGCAAACTTCCCAATCTTAGATATTCTAAGAGCGAGATGATTTGGAAGGCGAACTTTAGATTTACAATAGAAGGAAATAAGCAGGTTGAGAGTAGATATAAATACGAGATGTCACTCGGGTTTCTTAAACACCTTCACATAAAACGAGAAGAGTTGTATTACTATTCTGATAAACATGATGCGTGGCCTATTCTGATGGCTAGGAAAGGAAGGCGAATTGTACTTTTGAATGAAAAATCTGATGCCTCTAAAGCGATTGAGAGATATGAAAAAACAACGGCATTAAGACTTGTTTCTTCAGTTATGACACAGATAGATGAAGACGACCCTCGATTTACTTCAATAAGCAGGTTTAGAAGGTATTTAACCACGATGCAGAATTTCTTGTTGTGGGATCCCAAAATGTTACGAAAAACTTCAAGAGGGTTTGAGCCGCAACTGGGGCCTTCTGGAGAAGATATGCCTTCTTTTATTGCGTATCTTCAATCCAAAGAACCTGAAAAACACGCCAAACTTTTGAAAAGGGTCCAACGGATATTTCCCTCAATAGAAAACGTGAAAAGCATCGGGAGTAAATATGGGTGGCGTCATTTGGAGATCACTGAAGGGTTAGAAAAACCGGTTAAATATCCAGCGGAGTTTGCTAGTGACGGATTGTTGAGAATGCTCGCGATTTTTTCTTTCAGGTTTAATCCAAAGCCCCCTCGTATATTAACTTTGGAGGAGCCTGAAAATGGAGTACACCCTCGGTTGCTATCAGATATTATCGATGAGCTAAAATACCTGGCTTTCCGAAAAAAGCCTTATCCAACTCAGATTTTCTTTAGTACCCATTCCCCGTATGTTCTTGATGAATTCATGGAGACACCCGAAGCTATTTACGTATTTGAAAGGAAATCACGTGAAAGCTCAACAAAAGTAACTCGGTTAAGTGATCGTAATGACCTTGTAAAAGCAATTGAGGGATATGATGATTCGTTAGGTGAGTTCTGGTTTAGTGGGCAATTGGATAACAATGCTTAATTTGAGATGACCATAGCAATTGGATTGATTTCGGAAGGTGATATAGATTATATAATAATTCCGGTTCTTCTCCGGAAGTGGCTAAAAGTGAAGGGACACAGGGGGATAAAAATCGTAATAGATTCGTATAGGTGGCGGAAAAGAGGTTTTGGTGCTGCGACCAAAGCTGCTTTAAAACTTATTGATAGCCTTAAAGACAAGCCTGACCAGAGTTCCCATTTTTATTGCGTTATTATAGATGAAAGAAAAACTACAGATTCCATCTCGGAGATCAAGAAAAAGAAAGCCCGCACACAAGTTCCTGATATCAAATTAGGGATTCCTAAACCAGAGCTTGAGGCTTGGGTATTGGCTAACCATAATAGTATAGCTAATCACTTAGGGATACCTTCTCCGTTAAGTGCCTCATATAAACCAGAGAGAGAAAAGTACCCCAAGGAGGTTCTTAAGAAGATGATAAATGATCCAAATGCTATCTGTGATTATGGACATTGGGGGAAAGATGCAGCTGAAGATATTGCTTCATGTTTGAATCCTAACGTAATTTACAATAAATGCCCAAGTTTTAAGAAATTCGCTGATAAGTTTCTTCAGAATTGCCGAAGTGTGATATCTTCTAGAAATCCACGGTTCCAGTTTTAACCCCCTAGCCCCGGCGGGGGAGGAGGCTGCCCAAACCACAGATTACTTCCGTCGCAAAGCGTGCGCGGATTAGAACCCCATGCGATCTTTTGACCTGGGTTTGCATTCGGGCCGGTTTTCCGTATCATTAATCCTAACGGTAATTAATCTATCCTGAAAATACCCCAAAAATACCCCAAAAAATGCGCCGAATGCCACTCAAACCTGACTGCATTGAAAGGGGTTGCAGGGCAGGAATTTTTGACTATTATTAACTTCAGTGAAAGACGAGGGCCGGCAGTTAAGTTAAAGCAACTTAGAGCAATGCTCAATTAAGTTCTTTAATTACGTACTGTTAATTAGTCATTAACCATGAGATTAAAGGAGGCGTTATGATAGATACCAAACGACAGCGTGCGCTTGCCCGTGCCCAGAAGCTGAGGGAGCGGATCGAGGAATATCTTGAATCCAGAAAGATAATCCACACCGGCTTTGACGTGGTTGAGGACATCGAGGTTCGTAAGCGGCGGATTATGGAAGAGTTAGGTGGCACCGAGGAGCAGTGGAACGACTGGCACTGGCAGCTTGCCAACCGTATCAGCGACGTTGACACCCTGGCCCGGCTTATAGAACTCGAGGAGCAGGACCTTGCAGACATCACAAAGGTAGGCAAACATCACCGCTGGGCGGTCTCACCTTACTATCTTTCTCTTGCCGACTTCTCAGACCGCTTCGGTCCGATAAAGCTCCAGGCGATTCCTCTGATTGCCGAACTTACCGTACCGGGCGGAACGCTTGATCCCATGGCCGAGGAATACACCTCGCCTGCCCCGGCAATCACCCGGCGCTACCCGGATCGGTTAATTATCCTTGCATCCAACATCTGCCCGGTCTACTGCAGGCATTGTCAACGCCGAAGGCTGATCGGTCAGCGCGACCATCACACCGATTGGAAGCTGATCGAGAAAGCGATACACTACATCCGCGACAATCCCGAGATTCGTGACGTTTTGATCACCGGCGGCGACCCTTTGACCCGTGAGGATGAGGATATTGAACGCATGCTTTCGGCTCTGCGTAAGATAGATCACGTGGAGATCATCCGCATCGGTACCCGCACCCCGATAACCATGCCCCAGCGCATCACCCCGGAACTAGTCTCCATGCTTGCAAAGTATCATCCCCTGTACCTCAACACCCAGTTCAACCATCCTAGAGAGATAACCCCTGATTCGGCTAAAGCGTGCAATATGCTTGCCGATGCTGGTATCCCTTTGGGCAACCAGATGGTGCTTCTCAATGGAATCAACGCCCGATGCAGCGTGGTCAAAGCCTTAAACCAGGAGCTTTTGAAGATCCGCGTGCGTCCCTACTACATCTTCCACGCCAAGGAGATAAAAGGCACCATCCATTTCGTGACCTCGGTGGACAAGGGGATAGAGATAATGGAGTTTTTGCGCGGCTACACCTCGGGGTTGGCCATTCCCTGTTATATCATCAACGCCCCGAACGGTCTGGGCAAGACGCCCATCCTGCCCCAATACGTGCTCTCACGCGGCCCTGATTTTATAACCATCCGCACCTGGGAGAATAAAGTCGTGCGCTACCCCAACCGCAGAGAGGTGGATATAAGGCAGTTTTAATTCACCCCACGAATCCGCGAAGCGTATTCGCAGGGACCCTGAATAAAATGCTCCTTTTCTCCTAACGGAGAAAAGATCGCAAAGACGGATTGCCTAATTGTGAGTTTCTGATGTCAAGCACGGGCTTGAGAGTCCGCGATTCAAGAAGCGGCGGGTTAGAGAACCCACTCTCCATTTGATCTCGCAATGACTCCCCCTCCCTGGTGGAGGTGGTAAGGGGGAGGGGAGTCCCCCTTATTAAGGGGGAATAAAAGGGGGATCCCTCCATCCCAAAGGACGGGCACAAGCGGGGACCCCAAATAAAATGCTCCTTTTCTCCTCACGGAGACGCCTGCAAACCGTAAGGTTAAAAGATCGCAGAAAAATAAGAATACAATGTGGAATAGCCTCTCCAGGCTGTTTCTAATATCAAGCACAGGCTGGAGAGCCTGTGCTACAAATCCCCCTCCCTGGTGGAGGGGGATTAAGGGGGAGGGGATGCTTGACACCTCCCATAACTCACATTAAAATCGCACATGGCCAAACCCAAAGGGCGCAAACCCGCAGAAGATTCCAAACTCCCCGACCCGAAAAAGTGGAAGTGGTGCGAGCACCCGGAGTGCATGATGAAAGCCCGGAAGCTTGAAGGTTTCGGAGGTGAAAACGAACAGGTGTTGATGAGGGAACACTCTGAGCTTTGCGCCGTCTTCAGCGAGGTTTACTATTGGAAGCATCTTTCACGGAAAGCCCAGGACGCTTATAAGAGTAAGATAGAAAAATGGGTAGCTAAGGGTCATTCCTTGGAGGAAGCCAATCTACAGGAAGCCGTCCTCTTAGGAGCCAATCTGCAGAAAGCCTTCCTCTTAGGAGCCAATCTGCAGGGAGCCGACCTCTGGAACGCGAACCTTCAGGGAGCCAACCTTGATACGGCTATACTGCTTGGATGTAAGATGGATAGTGTGCTGCTCGATGATGCAAGAGATCTAACATGGCCGCAGGTAGAATACACCGGGGAGGAAAAAGAAAAAGATTGGATGGGAGCACAGGATGCCTACCGGCGCCTAAAGAATTATTTTCACCAGCAGGGCCGTTACCAAGAAGAAAGCCAAGCCTACTACCGCGAAAAGCTCATGGCGAAACATCAGGCGCACGAAGAGTTGTTCGGTAGACGATGGCGAGTTTTGTTTAAGACGGCAAAGAGGTCGTGGAAACGGCTCTATGTGTGGTTCCTGAGAGGTTTCAAGCGCGCTTTCCAGAATATCGGCAGGTTCTTCGTTCACAACGAGAATAAAGGCGTCCGCAGGCGCTGGTTCGGGCTGTGGTTCATGTGGGCGCTGTCAGGGTTCGGGGAGAGGTGGTCGAGAACCATCTGCTGGGCCGCAGGAACCTTCGCGTTCTTCGGTCTTGTGCACTGGCTTGGGACGAACGCAAAGTGGTGGGTTCTTAAAACGCATGGGGGAGAGAGGTCAAGCACCTGCTCGACTGTCTTTACTTCAGTGTTGTTACATTCGCTACCCTGGGCTTCGGCGACATCTCACCCGCCTTGGAAAGCTGGGCCAAGGTTCCGGTCGTCGCTGAAGTCATCATGGGCTACGTGTTCCTTGGGTCGCTTGTGACCCTTATCGCCCGAAAGATGATGAGGTAATTCACCCCACGGAGTTACTCCGCAGTTACTCCGCAAGCGTCGTCATTTCATGTCGCGGGGACCCCAGATGTTTTGGTCGCTGCAACGACGCGGTCGTTGCACTTCATAACCTCAAGGTCGTATTGGTGAGATAATCGGGGTCCCAAAAAAATACGAAGCAGTCTTTTGGGGTGAAAGGCTACCTGCACGTCCGCCCCATCATTTTAAAATTTGCAATTTGATATTTGCAATTGCGACGGAATCGCGTCCCTGTCCACCTTTTGTCTAGCTTTTGACCCATTTTTGACCACCTTTTGTCCACTTTTTTTGTGACGAGTGCGATGTAGGGCTGACCGGGTTGTAAGGAAGAGGGACTTGAAATTTTTCACAAGTAGAGTATCATAAGTCATGGTAAAGCTAACACTTCTTTCCTGGAACGTGAACGGCATCAGGGCCGCGTACCGCAAGGGGTTACTCGAATGGTTTACTGCGGCTCGGCCCGACTTCCTCGACATCCAGGAAACCAAGGCCCGGCCAGAACAGCTATCCGCCGATCTCTTGGAGATCCCAGGCTGCCACGTTTACTATTCGAGCGCGGAGCGCAAGGGATACGCAGGAACCGCGGCGTTCTGTAAACAAGAACCCCTCAAGGTCGAGTACGGATTAGGCGAGGAGCGGTTCGACAACGAGGGACGACTCATCATCCTTCACTTTCCGGAGTTCGTACTGTTCAACGTGTACGTGCCCAACGGCGGCGCCGAGAACTACCGCGTGCCGTATAAGCTGGAGTACTGTGATAGAATGCTTGAAGTCGCCGAAGGATTCCGTAAACAGGCCAGAGGTATCGTTCTCTGCGGGGATTTCAACACCGCGCACCGCGAGATAGACATCGCCCGGCCAAAAGCCAATATCAATCACACCGGGTTCATGCCAGTAGAGCGGGAATGGATGGACAAGTTCGTCTCCTATGGCTACGTGGATACCTTCAGGCACTTCTACCCTGACAAGCGCGGGGCTTATACCTGGTGGGATCAACGCTTCCACGCGAGGGAACGCAACGTTGGCTGGCGACTGGACTACTTCTTCATCACGCCCGACCTGATGGATAATCTCAAATCCGCGTTTATTCTTTCTGATGTGATGGGTTCAGACCACTGCCCAGTTGGAATTGAATTGAAGTTTTAATGAGTAAGCGAGAATGGTTAATCCTTCTAACCCTATCCTCGACAGGAAGGGGTAGTTAAGAAAACAATGCCTGTGGGGGCGAAGTATTAATCAGAACATCCTTTACGCGTTTGCGCTTTCCACATTTGCCGGGCTTTCTACAACCATCGGCAGCGTCATAGGCATATTCGTTAAGAATCCGGGGCCGCGATTCCTCACCTTTTCGCTTGGTTTTTCAGCAGGGGTGATGATCCTTGTTTCGTTCGTAGAGCTTTTGCCCACTGGAATCGAGGAGTTGGGTCTCTTTGGGGGATTTGTAGCTTTCTTTGGTGGGGTGATTTTTATGTTTTTAATAGATGTATTCATTCCGCATTCTTACAAGGCAGAACACCATACCTTCAAAGGCAAGATAAGGGGTAACAAAAAGCTTATGCGAACCGGTTTAATGGTAGCACTGGGCATAGGCATCCACAATTTTCCCGAGGGCTTGGCCGCGTTCGCAGGAGCGCTCAAGGACCCTGCCTTTGGATTAACTATCGCAGTGGCCATAGCCATCCATAATATACCGGAGGGACTGGCTGTAGCCGCGCCTATCTACGCCGCAACCGGTTCGCGCTCCAAAGCCTTCTGGTGGTCATTTCTCTCAGGCGTTTCCGAACCTGTTGGTGCAGGTCTTGGCGCACTTATCCTTTTGCCGTTCTTGAATGAACCTCTGCTCGGCGCGGTTCTTTCCGCGGTTGCCGGTATCATGGTTTTCATATCAATCGATGAGCTTGTTCCGGCATCAAAGGCATACGGTCACGACCACCTGGCGATCATCGGGCTAATCTTGGGGATGGTGGTGATGGCGCTCTCTCTGTGGATGATGAGGATAATGTAACCTTGCTTTTCTTGCCTAAACCACGATAGGTTGCAAAGGTAAAAAATTAAGGAGTCAACTTTTAATCAGCTCCAACCAGGTTCTTTTTCCGATCCTTTTTCCGAAGGAAAAAGGGAGGATTTCATCCGGGGCCCCCAAACGAAATCGAAGGGTTCGTTTGGGGTATCAAAAGGTGGGTGATGGGACTTGAACCCACAACATCTTGAGCCACAGTCAAGTGCTCTGCCAATTGAGCCACACCCACCAAGTAGCAATTGATTCTAACCGAAATGAATCGAGTGTCAAGCAGGAAAGATGCCTCGTATCCTGAATCCTCCCATAGACTTGACAGGTTTGTAGGAGTGGTGTATATTCCATTATGCCGAAAGCAAAGTCTAAAAAACCTTTTGACAAGGAATCCTTAAGAAAACAATATGAAGAGGCTTGCCCGAAGTACGAGAAATTGGCCAAGGCCCTCAAACCAGTTTTGGAAAAATTGCTTGAGGACGAGGAAATAGATTTCCTTGACGTGTACTTTCGCATCAAGAAGTTCGATGATTTTTGTGAGAAAGCGGAAGGGAAGGGTATGCAAGGTCTATTCCAGGATTGGAACCGAATGGAAGATGATTATGCACACCGTGGTATTGGAGTATTAGGATAAGGGGTTGAGTAAATGGGTTATGAAATTCGATCGGCGAGAACCGAGGATATCCCTGGGATTGTTAATCTTTATGCCGAGGCGACAAAACTTATGCACCGGCTCAGCCCGGCTGGGTTCGGGGAGAGGCTGGGAAAACCGATAGATGTCAAAAAGGAGCAGGAGTCGTTTTCCCAGGCGCTGATGGATAAGGGAACCGTAATCCTGGTTGCGGAGAAGGATGGTGAGATTGCCGGTTTCGTGATGGGTGTGGTGGAGTATCATGTAGATGACCTCGTGGATGCCCCTTACCTTACCGTGCAGTACATCTGCGTGGACGAGCGCTTCCGACGTACTGGTATTGGTAAAGCGCTCATGCAAGAGGTTGAGTGCTGGGCGGTTAGTAAAGGTATTACTAACCTTGATCTCATGGTGTGGGATACCAACACACCGGCACAGTCGCTGTTTCACAGGATGGGTTACGTACCTCTGGATATCCGCATGGGCAAGAGACTTAAAGGGAAATGAAATCCAAATACACAACCGCCCTGATCAGGAAACTTGCCAGCCAGGCGGTCGAGAAATTCGAGAAGGGTGGCGAGACCGGGTTCTTCCAGATTCTGGACGATGCAACCAGGAAGTCGAACATATCCTTGCTGCGAATCGTGGGCGAGGAGCTGGGCAATGCGGAAGATGGCCAAGGATTACTCCATTGAGCTGGTTGCTTTCCTTGAGAGGTTGGTTGATGTCCAGGAGATTAAGCCGGTGGTGTTCAAGGAGGCGGTAAAGAAGCTTGATAAGGATAGAAGCAATCAAATACTTAAAAGGTTCAAGTGTTGATGACCGGGTAGGTTAAAGCAAAAAAGGAGATCACTGTGGAACCGTACGTAACCGAAGAATCACTTAAAGCAAAGACGCAACTCTGGCTGGGGAAGATCGCGCCTTTCAATAAACATCAGATGCGGCTTAACCTCGACAAGTCAGCCCTTCTCGTGATTGATATGCAGCGGTTTTTCCTGGACCAGGCCTCTCCCACGTTCACATGTGGTGGGGTCGCCATCCTCCCCACACTTAAACGACTTATCGCTGCTTTTCGAAAAGCAGACCGCCCGGTGATTTATACCCGGCACGTTCATCACCCAAATCGTCTTGACGCCGGTATCATGGGCTGGTGGTGGGAGGGAATGTGTCTTGAAGGGAGTCCAGAGAGCGAAGTGCAAGCAGACATCACCCCGCTGTCTAACGAAAAAGTCATCCTCAAGCATCGTTACTCCACTTTCTACAATACGGATTTGGAAACCGTCCTGCGATGTTTAAAGATAGAGGACCTCGTCATCTCCGGCATTATGACTAATATGTGTTGTGAATCTACAGCGCGCGACGCCTACTACCGGGACTACCGGGTGTTCTTTCTTGCCGACGGCACAGGAACCATCAACGAAGAGATGCATCTGGCGAGTTTGCTCAATCTCGCCTTCGGGTTCGCGTACGTAACCTTCGCTGATGAAATTATACAACAGTTTCAGAAGTAGGTAACAAGAATGTGTGCCTGCGTTCCGCAAAACTCCACAAGCCTGGTGCTTCTTGGTACTGGAACACCCAACGCGGAGCAAGGTCGTTGGGGACCGGCGCTTGCAGTTATATCCCGTAACACACCATACCTTATCGACTTTGGTCCCGGGGTAGTTAGAAGAATAGTTGAAGCCGGTATTGATGTCACAAGGCTCACCAAGGCTTTCCTCACCCACCTGCACTCCGATCACACCGTGGGCTACCCTGATTTAATCCTCACCCCCTGGGTGCTGGGCAGGTCAGAACCGCTTGAGGTCTTTGGCCCTCCCGGAATCCGCGTGATGACCGAGCACGTCCTTGCCGCATATAAGGAGGATATCAGGGAGCGTTTACAAGGCCTTCAGCCATCCAACGATACCGGATACAAGGTCAATGCCCATGAGATCGAGGAAGGTCTGATCTATGATGATACCAACATTCAGGTGGAGGCCTTCCCCGTCGAACACGGCTCGTGGAAAGCGTACGGGTACAAGTTCATCACACCGGATCGTTCTATAGTTATCTCCGCGGATACCGCGCCTTCCGATACCCTTATTGAGAAAGCCAAAGGGTGCGATATCCTTGTCCACGAGGTGTACTCCCTTGCCGGTTTTGCAAAGCGTCCTGCAGACTGGCAACGATACCATGCTTTGGTCCACACCTCTTCAGAGCAACTGGCAGAGATCGCTTCGAAGGCAAGACCCAAGCTCCTTATCCTTTACCACCAGCTCTTCTGGGGGACGTCAGACCAGGAACTTCTTGCTGAGATCAAGCAGCACTACTCGGGCAAGGTCGTTTCAGGCAAGGACCTTGAGGTCTACCCGTAACACCCCCGTAACACCCCCGTAACACCCCCGTAACACCCGCCAGTAACACCTTCGGGGCAGGTTGACAGGAAGGTTATCTAACGCATAATCCTTTCAATCTCAACTAGGAGGATAGGTGAAATCCTTATTGCCGATCATAACGGTGGTTATCTTCACCGTTCTGACTATAGGCTGTATGCCCAAGGACATAATTAAAACCCGCGAGATGAAAATCAACGAGATTGACCTGGCCAAGGTTGCCGACGGCACCTATCAGGGCGCGTTCGGGTATGCGGGAATGTGAATTTGGCGCTAAAGTTATCTGGGGCAAACCTTTGAGTCCATAGTATGCTTGTCATCAAATGCGCCATGTGCAAGCGGAAGATATTCAAGTACCGCAAGATCGGCAAGGGCAGGCTTTTGCACCTATGGCCGGACAGGATAATCGAAGACTACAGCGTTCGGAAGGGTAGAGAGGTCAAATGTGAATGCGGAAACCTTATTGGTATAGACGAAGGTCGCTGGATCAAGATGAAGCCGCGGTCGTTTACGCGATCGGGATCGTACATAAGGAAGTAGCACTTTACATCTTGGCTCCTTTGAGTAAAGTGTAGGAAAAGAGGATGACATCCAGAAGGCGCTGGCGGCGATAGGATAATTGTAGTATAGTTGCCATGCAGATATTCTCTAGATATTGGACTCCTCTTTGGACGGTGGTTGGGGTTTTACTAGGATTTGGTCTCAGTTTGCTTTTCTATCTTATTGTTGAGAGGATAAGACGCAAGAAGCGAATTCAAGAAACGATAGAGCGCATTAAGAAAAGTATGCACTTAAACGATTCGAAGCAGGCTATACAAAGAATAGCGGACTTGCTTCCTCAGTTTAAAGAAGAAGAACAAATAGAAATACTTTACCAAATAGGCGCTGAGAGTTCACTAAATGCCAACGCTGAGAACGTTACCAAGTGCGTAATAGATGAACTTAGATGGATCTGTGTTTTTTATGAAACAAGCTTAAATGATCCTGATGAATTGCCGGGACAGACAGGGAGTGATAAAAAGAAAATTAGAACCATACAAAACGCTTTGTGGGAATTTTCAGAAAACGCTGTTGAGTACACACAGTCAAGGGAATTACTTTGCTCTGCCTTCGATTTTCTTGATGTTCTGAATAACTATGCATTAGCTCATCGGTATGAAGAAGTTATTGCTGCTTCGATTGAGATATACAAGAATGTGGGAAGATTTTCAGTGGGAATCGAATACGGCCTCACTGGGTATTCAATTTTGGATTTTCGATTCGGGATTAACAAAAGCATTAAACAGCTTTCTTCTCTTCGAGAGTCAATCAGTAAATCCTCTTTTGAAGAATCTAAAGTCTCCCGATTCTTGCATGTAATTGACTACTCAATAAACCTAATCGAAAAAGAGCGTCTTGAGAAAATTCATGAATGAAAAAGAAGAGATGAAAACAGGTTTTGAAAGGAGGATAGTATGTCCGAATGGAAAGAACTTGCCCATTTCCTTTATGGGAAAGGATTCTGGTACGCTGACCCGCTTCGTGAAATCCGCGGACTCACTGAAAAGCAGCTCTTCTGGGTTCCCAACGAGAATTCCCTGCCCATCATCTGGCAGGTTGGACACATCGCCCATCGTGAACGCTACCATGTCGGCTGGTTCCTCAAAGGTGAGAAGGGAGAGTTGATTCCTCCCCGTTATGAGGTGTTCGGCACCGAATGGTGTCCTTTGGAGCATCTTCACAAGTGGGTGGAATCGGTGGACGATGTCCTTGCCTGGGTCAAGGAAGTACGTGCAAAGACCCACGCGTTCATTGACTCACTATCCCCTGAAGATTTCCACAAGGTGCCTGAAACCTCGGAAGGACATCTTTCCATCGCTCACTGGTTGTTTATCACCACCAACCACACCGCGCTTCATATCGGCAGGATTCAATCGTTAAGGGCGATGATCGAGGGAACAAAGGAAAGGGCGTGCTGATGGTGTGTTACGTGCGGATTGACAAAGGCATGGATCTGTGTAGATTTTTGTTTGCCTAGTGAGGCTGAACCGTAATCTCGTATTAAAAGGAGGAGTAATGGTTAAAAAGCTTGAGAATCTGAAGTGGAAGCCCATGTGGGTTACCCATATTGGTTGCATCAAAGGGTGTCTGGATTATCTGGACATGGACGTATCCGACGCCTGGCTCTTCGGAGCGACCGGGCATTCCTTCTTAATCAACGTGCACGAGCAGGTCTGTCCCTCAGGGCCAACCGCGTGGCACACCGAGATGCTATTTAAGCTCGGCAAAAACGTCGGCTATGAGATCGACGGGGTATTCTCACATAAAGGGAAACCAGACTTCGAAGAGTCACGGAAAAAGGCCTGGGAGCACGTCAAGAAATCCATAGATGACGGTATTCCCTGCTACGGCTGGGAACTCGCTATACCTGAATTCTACGTAGTTACAGGCTACGATGAGGAGGGATATCACTTCTCAGGTCCCATGCCTGAACCTGCCAAGATTCCTAAGCCCTGGCAGGAGCTTGCTGCCGGCGACATCGGCGTGATAGAGATGTATTCGGTGAAACCAACAAAACCAGCGGACGATGCTACAACCGTCAAGCAGGCGTTTGAGTTCGCGCTTGAGCACGCCAGGAGTCCAAAGAAGTGGATATACGAGGGGTACAAGGCAGGTTTAGAAGGTTTTGATCTCTGGATCAAGGCGCTTGAGACTGATACCGCCGACGGGTTCGGCATGGCTTACAACGCGGCAGTATGGCTTGAGTGCAGGGCTTATGCTGTTGGGTTTCTCAAGGAAGCCAAGGAACGGCTGGATTCCAAACTCGATCCACTGTTCGACGAGGCAATATCCCACTACGACGTTGTTGCTCGTCAACTGAACCAGGTAAAGGAACTGTTCCCATTTATGACCCGCAAGCCCGAGCACATTCAGGATGAGGCACGAAGAAACAAGGCAATTGAAGCACTCAAAACGGCCCGTGAAGCCGAGGAGAAAGGACTTGAGTCTTTACAGAAGATCGTAGATGCTATGTAAAGTTTAGAGTCGGTCAAGGCTCTTGTGGCCTTTCGAGGGGGAAGTTATTAACTAGGGGATAATTATGACTAAACGCAACAGGCGTCAGTGGTTGATAGACCTCTTAAAAGAGGTTGAAGGTAAGATCGGCGAAGAAAGGCTGGTTCGGATCCTGGAGGAGCGTGGACGGGCCTGCATCCCGGATTCCATGATCAATAAAGCAAAGAAAGCGGCCAAAGGTGCTGAAGATGATCAGGTATTCCTCGACAACCTCCAAAAGGTCTATCCCATGCTGCAAAGAGAGGGCGACGATGTCTATGTCGTTTATCCCGAGTGCTACTGTCCGGGGATGAAGGAGTTCAAGGGTAAAGTACCGCATTCCTACTGCTACTGCTCGGTTGGCTGGGTCAAAGAGATGTTCGAGCAAGCCTTGGAAAGACCGATTGAAGTCAAGCTGAAGTCCTCGGTACTGCGGGGAGATAAGGAGTGCAGGCTTAGGGTTCTCCTTTAATATACCTTGACAATTAGTGCGCTCGCTCTTATGCTTAACGTATGGACAAGGACGATGCTCGCCGCCAGATAGAAAAACTGCGAGAGAAGATCAACTACCACAACCACCGCTACTACGTTCTGGCTAACCCTGTTATCTCCGATGCTGAGTACGATGCGTTGATGAAGCGTCTTGCGGATCTGGAGGAAGAGTTTCCCGATTTCGTTACACCTGACTCCCCAACCCGGCGGGTAGGAGGTGCTCCGCTTGAGGGATTCGTACAGGTGCGCCATGAGGAATACATGATGAGCCTGGATAACACTTACTCCGAGGACGATCTTCGTGAGTTCGACCGCAGGGTGAGGCAGGCGGTAGAGAATCAGGTATACGTCGTTCAGCAGAAGATAGACGGTGTCGGGGTCAGCCTGCGCTATGAAGATGGAGTATTTGTCAGAGGCGCAACCCGGGGTGACGGCCTCACCGGCGATGATATTACCGCCAACCTGCGCACCGTTAAGTCGATTCCTTTGAGGCTGTTTGAAGGGCCTTTATCCAAAGGGGTACTGATAGTTAGGGGAGAGGTCTACATGCCCAAAGAGGAATTCACTCGCATCAACAAACAACGGGAGGAGGCGGGTCTGGAAGCCTTCGCCAATCCCCGTAACTCCACCGCAGGAAGCTTAAAACTCCTTGACTCCCGCCAGGTGGCTAAACGCAAGCTTGCGTTCATGGCGCACTCGCCCTTGCGGCCTGAGCGATGGCAATCCGATTCGCTCTACGATCTGCTCGAAGCGTTGAGGCAGGCGGGAATTCCGATCATTCCCAACATGCGCCGCTGCGCCGATCTCGGGAAGGTATTAGAATACATTCACGACTGGGAGGACGAGCGCTTCGGCGCACCGTACGCTGTTGACGGCGTGGTCATAAAAGTCGATTCCCTCCCTGCCCAGGCCGAGCTCGGCCAGACCGCAAAGTCGCCGCGCTGGTCAGTGGCGTACAAGTATCAGCCTGAGCAGGCGACCACAAGGCTTCTGAACATCCAGCTCAGCGTAAGCCGGACAGGTTCGGTGAACCCGGTTGCGATACTTGACCCGGTCTTCATCTCAGGCACCACCGTCTCGCGTGCCGGTCTGTTCAACGAATCGGAGATCCGGCGCAGGAACCTGCGGATCGGCGACTGGGTGCTTGTAGAAAAGGGCGGCGAGATCATCCCGCAGGTGATTAAATCCATACCAGAACGCAGGGATGGATCGGAGCGCGAGTTCCGCATGCCCACACATTGTCCGGTATGCGGCTTAAAGCTGGTCAAGTACCCTCGTGACGTTGCCTACCGGTGCATCAACGCCGACTGCCCTGCCATACTCAAGTCTTCCCTTTCCCACTACGCCTCACGTGGGGCTGCAGACATAGACGGGATGGGGGAAAAGCTTATAATCCAGCTGGTGGATGAAGGCCTGGTCAAGAGCATTGCCGACATCTACGATCTGACCAGAGAAGAGTTGATTGCGCTCGAGCGGATGGGTGCCAAATCGACCGACTACCTCCTTAAGGGGATAGAAGGGAGCAAGCACCGTCCGTTCGAGCGCATCCTTTTCGGGTTAGGCATAAGGTTCGTGGGTGCCACCGGTGCCAGGGCGCTGGTATCGAGATTCAAGGATATTGACGAGCTGATGGATGCCGATCTTGACGAGCTAAGCGAGATCGAAGGCATAGGCCCTGTAACCGCGCAGAGCATCAGGGATTTCTTTGATAATTTCCGCAACCTTGAGCTTATCGAGCGGTTGCACAAGGCCGGGGTGAACTTTGCCACTGAAACGATCGAGGTTACCGATCAGAGCTTTGCCGGACTTTCGTTCGTGTTCACCGGAGGGCTTGAGAAGATGAGCAGAGAGGAGGCGGGTGTCGAGGTCTTAAAGCGCGGCGGAAAGGTCTCCTCATCGGTTTCGAAAAAAACCGACTACGTCGTAGCAGGAGCCGACCCCGGCTCAAAGTTCGAGAAGGCCAAGGAATTAGGTGTAAAGATCATATCCGAGCAGGAGTTCTTAAGGCTCCTGGAGGGCAAATAGGTTGAGAAACTACGTGAGGATGTCATGTTATCTATCAAGAAATTCGTACCTTACAAGTTTCTTGCAGTTGTTTTGGCTGCATTGTGCGTCACAGGATGTAAGGGAAAGATGAAGGGGAAAGAACGCCCTGATCCTTATCGGGCAGCACGAGAACGGATGGTTAGGGTTCAGCTTGAGAGCAGGAACATAACCGATGGGCGGGTGCTTGCCGCGTTTCGCAAGGTGCCCCGTCATGCCTTTGTCACTGCCGAATACCAGAATTCTGCTTACGGGGATTTTCCCCTACCAATAGGCGAGGACCAGACCATCTCCCAGCCTTACATGGTTGCGATAATGACCCAGCTGCTTGGACTTAAGGGCACGGAAAAGGTGCTTGAGGTAGGCACCGGCTCAGGCTACCAGGCCGCGATCTTGGGAGAGCTCTGCAAGGAGGTATACACGATAGAGCTTATCCCCGGCCTTGCCGAGAGTGCTGAGAAGCGCCTTGATTCCCTGGGATATGAGAACGTGCACGTAAAGGCGGGCGACGGGTATCTTGGCTGGCCTGAAGCCGCGCCGTTCGATGGTATCATCATAACCTGCGCACCTGAAAAACTTCCACAACCTTTGGTCGAGCAACTTGCGATAGGGGGGAGGTTGGTTGTTCCGGTGGGTCCCCAGCATACGGCACAGACACTCACCATCTACACAAAGCAAGATACAGGTCTTGTGAAACGCTACGAGGGCGGCTGCTACTTCGTGCCCATGCGAGGGATGATTGAGAAGGATTAGTTGCCACAACGTCCTGTGTCTACAAAAACGATCCTGACGCATCCTTCTATGTTTCTTGAGATACTGTAAGGGCAAGGCATGCCTTGCCATCTACTTTTTTTGATTAAGACAAAAGATCGGGGATAATGGAGGAACAGGCTCTCAAGCTTGCAGGAAATTGACATCGGGTGAAATCTCCGTATCACTCGAAAAGGAGAGCCGATGATAGGGGTAAAGAACCAGGAAAAGTTCAAGAAAGAGGTGCTGGGGACTGAGGTGCCGGTCGTGGTTGACTTCCGGGCAAGCTGGTGCCAGTCCTGCAAGATACCGGGGCCGATCTTTCTGCCGATTACCGGGGCGGCTGCTACTTCGTGCCCATGCGGAATCTACTTGAAGAAAAGTAGTTAAGGCTCAGGGATAGCGAAGCCTACGCTGATCTGAAACGACCTCAGAGAATCATATAGAACTCGATACGCGACCGAATCGATGATTTCCCAGTTTCTTTGCGACCAGGTCTTAAGCCATTCAAAGAAGAGATAACCCTGTAACTTACAAAGATAAAGATAATAGCAATCGGATGACTTGCCGGCGGCTTCGAGCGAATCATAGGTGTTATACATCCACGAACGCATACTAGTGCTCCACCACCTGTCACCCATGTCCGTGAAGGAATCCTTGACCGTCTCAAAGTAGGCCCAGCGAGCTGTTTCAAGCACATCAATCTCTTCACCAGTAAGGGGTTCAAGAAGGATCGTGGAGTCGAAGACAAAGGCTTGCAGGGAATCAACTTCAGATCGTCCGATATCTTGCTTGACCTCTTCAGGGGTAGGCCAGTCGGTTCTGACATACCGGGTCTCTTGTTTTGGAGCACACGCTAAGGCGACCATAGAAAGAAGGATAAGCCGTTTCATGGTATCCTCCTATCTATATTATTATAGTAAAGTAAACGGGCGTGTCAAGGTGGACTCAAGGCATTGCGGAGTGCCCCCTCAAGGGTGCAAATTGCAAAAGTCAAAGTGCAAAATGCAAAGTATGGCAATACCCTCACCCTAACCCTCTCCCGTCGGGAGAGGGAATAGATATGAAAGGATGTAGCATTAGAGGCGATTTCTGCGTCCACAACAGTCAAGCAATGATTTGCTTGTCCATGGTCAATACATCGTTACCAGGTAAAAGGGGGTTGAGGTCGTCGAGGAGTAGTACCGGGAAGAGAATAAAGTTGTCATTAAGTTGATTGTAACCGAGGGAACGGAGTTTATCAAGAGGAGA
>Ga0315544_1000209_pt1 | contig 58341 bp, 45 predicted proteins | sample SalMarSW160130MG_2_FD_202543 | JGI IMG/M metagenome (GOLD analysis project Ga0315544, IMG submission 202543) | Salt marsh sediment microbial communities from the Plum Island Ecosystem LTER, Massachusetts, United States - Salt Marsh Sediment SW1601-130 ...
GACGATCGCCTCCGTCCTCGGCCCGAGCGAGATCGCGTACCAGGCGATGCTCAACCCGCTGTATCGGCTCCTCGGGATCCCCCAGCCGATCCTTCTCCCGCGCCGCGGATACACCCTCCTTTCGCCCTGCCAGGCGGCGCTTCTCGATCGTTGCGGGGCGACCGTCGCCGACGTCCTCGCGGATCGCTTCGACCCGGCCGCCGCCGCCCGATCGCTGGCCTCGCCGGCCCTTCTCGAGCGGTTCGCGAAACGGAAGGCCAGCGTCCGAAGCGCGCTGGAGCCGCTCCTCGAGCCGCTCGAGGATCTCGATCCCGGCCTGCCGGCCCGGTGGCGGCAGACCGCGGACCGGATCGAGCAGCAGATCGATCAGCTGGAGGAGCGGGCCGTCCGGGCCGATCTCGCGCGGATCGGGATATCGTCGCGTGACCTTCGCCGTCTGAACGCGGAGATTCATCCGACCGGCAGGCCCCAAGAGCGGGCCCTCTCGCTGATCCATGCTGCGGCGCAGCACGGGGTACAGTGGCTGTTCGAGCTTGAGTCCCCCGCCGATCCCGACGAATATGCCCACTACGCTGTGACCGCAGGTGATCCGAATGGATAGCGCGGACGTGATGGTGTTCGGCGCGCATCCCGACGACATCGAGATCGGGTGCGGAGGCACCGTCATCAAGCTGACGGACGCCGGCCGGCGCGTCGTGCTCGTCGACCTCGTTCGCGGGGAGCTGGGGACGCGAGGAAGCGCCGAGATCCGCGCCGAGGAGGCGGCGAAGGGCGCCGAGATCCTCGGCGTCGCGGCGCGGGAGAACCTCGAGCTGGAGGACGGCCACGTCCGGGTCACCGCGGAGGGGCGGCGGCGCGTCGCCGAGGCGATCCGGCGCTGGAAGCCGGACGCCGTGTTCCTCCCCTACTGGGAGGACCGGCACCCGGACCACTCGCACGCGTCCCGCCTCGTCTACGAGGGGACGTTCCTCGCCGGTCTCCCGCGGTTCGAGACCGGGCAGGAGGCGCATCGGCCGAGCCGGTTGATCTATTACATGGGCTGGTACGAGTTCGAGCCGACGTTCATCGTCGACGTCACCGAGCAGTTCGAGCGGAAGATGGCGTCGATCTACGCCTACTCGACCCAGTTCCGGCCGGACGGGTCTCCCGACCCGCAGACGCGCCTGACGGCGCCGAGCACCGATTGGCTGATCCGAAGCAGGATGGCCTACTACGGTTCCCGGATCCGGGCGCGGTACGGCGAGGGGTTCCTCATTCGCGGGCACCTCGCGGTCGAGGATCCGCTGGAACTCGACTTCGAGTCGTTCTAGGGAAGGAGGACGGTTGCGGATCGGAATCTGCTGCTACCCGACGCACGGAGGCAGCGGCGTCGTGGCGACGGAGCTCGGCAAGCACTTGGCCGAGCGCGGTCACGAGGTCGCGTTCATCAGCTACGCCGCCCCGCTCCGGCTGACCGAGCTTCCCCCGCGGGTCAGCTACCACGAGGTGGAGATCGAGCAGTATCCGCTGCTGAAGCACTTCCCGTACACGCTCGCCCTCGCCTCGAAGATGGCCGAGGTCGCGCGTCTGAAAGGACTCGACGTCCTCCACGCCCACTACGCGATCCCGTTCGGCGCCGCGGCGCTGCTCGCCAAGCAGATCGTCTCCGAGCGCGCCCTGAAGGTCGTGCTCACCCTCCACGGGACCGACATCACCCTCGTCGGGAACAACGCGTCGTTCAAGCCGGTGACCACGTTGACCATCGAGCGCGCCGACGCCGTCACCGTGGTGTCGAACTGGCTGAAGGGCGAGACCCTGAGGCAGTTCCCGATCGACCGCGAGCCGTCGGTCGTCTACAACTTCATCGACCCCGACCGGCACCAGTCCGAGACGTGTCACTGCATCCCGGACCGATCGCGCCGCTCCCAGAAGACGCTGATGCACATCTCGAACTACCGCCCGGTGAAGCGCGTTCGCGACGTCGTGGCGGTCTTCGCCGAGGTCGCTGCGACGATCGACGCCCGGTTGATCCTCGTCGGGGACGGCCCCGAGCTGCCGGTCGCCAGGGAGCTGGCCGAGCAGCTCGGTGTCCTCGACCGGGTCACGTTCGTCGGCGTCGTCGACCGCGTCGCCCCCGTCCTCGCCGCGGCCGACCTGCTCCTGCTTCCCAGCTCGAACGAGAGCTTCGGCCTCGTCGCCCTCGAGGCGATGGCGAGCGGCGTGCCGGTGATCGGAAGCGACGTCGGCGGCATCCCCGAGGTCGTCGAGCACGGTGTCACCGGATACCTCGCGCCCGTCGGCGACGCAGCGCAGATGGCGCAGTACGCGCTGCAGCTGCTCCGAGACGAGGGGCTCTGCCGCCAGTTCTGCGACGCCGCGCAAGCCCGGGCGGCCGCGCTGTTCAGCTATCACCAGCACGTCCCCGAGTACGAGGCGATCTACCGCAGTGTGCTCGGCGCGGACGGATGAAAGGAGAGCGATCGTCGTGCGCAGGGGAGCCTACGCCATCTGTCTGCTGTTCGCTTGGCTGGCCGCTGCCGGCGCGCCGGTCTGCGGTTCGCCGCACTACGCGATGGAGGTGACCGTCGACTTCGCGTCCGCCTCGTTCACCGGCGACCTCCGCGTCGAGTACGTAAACACCACCGGGACCGAGCTCGGCGAGCTGTTCTTCCGCCTGTATCCGAACGGGACGGGGATCTACGGCGACGCGTCGCTGCGCGTCACCGAGACCTCTGTGGAAGGGCGAGCCGTCGTAGCCGAGACGTTCGTCGAGGACACGGTCCTGTACGTTCCGCTCCCCGAGCCGCTCCGGCCCGACGCGCGGGTCGCGGTGACGATCGCGTTCGAGGGGACCGCCGAGAACTGGGTCCGGGCCGAACGCTCTCCCTCCGCGTACGGCCTCCTGACCCGATCCGAGAACGCGCTGACGCTGACCGCCTTCTATCCGATCCTCGCGCTCTACACGGAGGAAGGATGGTCGCTCGATCCGGTGTTCGAGTTCGGCGACGCCCTGATGAGCGAGGCGTCGAGCTACGAGGTGCGCCTCACGATCCCGGCGGGGTTGACGCCCGTGACGTCCGGAACGCTCTGTGACGAGGTCGAGGGAGAAGGATCGGCCACCTACCGCTATGCGATCGACGGGGCTCGCGACTTCTCCGTCGTCCTGCTCGACGGATACGAGCGCCGGGACGCCGTCGTCGGCGACGTGACGCTGGCCGCGTGGTTCACCCCGGAGAAAGAGCAAGCCGCGGAGATCACGTTGCAACGCGCGGCGGACGCGCTGACGCTCTTCAGCGACCTGTTCGGGCCGGCTCCGTACGACGAGGTCGAACTCGTCGAAGTTCCGTTGCGACACGCCGCCGGGGTCGAGTTCTCCGGCTTGATTCTCATTTCTTCCGACTACGCGGAGGACCCTTCGGACGCCTTCTACGACGTCATCGTCTCCCACGAGATGGCGCACCAGTGGTTCTACGCCGGGGTCGGCAACGACGTCATCGAGGACCCCTGGCTCGACGAGAGCTTCGCGACCTACCTCTCCTACCTGTTCCTCGACGCCTTCGCCGGGCCGGGCGTCGCTTCGGGAACGCTCGACAGTTGGGAGCGCACCTACGACAGAGCGCGGACGGGCGCCCCCAACGCCACCGTCGCGACGCCGCTTTACGCCTTCTCGCAATCCTCGACCTACAGCGCTTTCGTCTACAGCGGCGGTGCGATCCTTCTCGATACGATCCGCCGTGAGATCGGAGACGAAGCGTTCTTCGCCGCGGTCGGTGCGTACTACGCCGACCATCTCGGGCGGATCGCGACGCCGTCCGACCTGCTCGCGGCGTTCGAGGCGTCCTGCGGTCGTCGGCTGGACGATCTCGTCCGCGATTTCGGCCTCCGCCGGTAGCGGAACTTCACCCGCCGCATGGTGTAGGTGGGGCATGGGAACAGAGAAAAGGAGGCACGAATGATGCTGCGAAGCGGCGCGGTCATCGCGCTTGCCGTTCTCCTCTTCGGAGTCCTCGCCGCCGGGGCGGCCGACGCCCCGACGGACTTCCTGCAGACGCACTACTACCTCCTTTCGCTCGGCCAGGTCGCAGCCGGCGTCGACTCGATTCGCCGGACGGCGCAGTCGAGCGGCTACTCCGTGGTCACGTACGACGGAGACACGGCGGAGGCGTTCCGAGGCACCGATCCGATGGGAGCCGACCCGCAGGCCGTCCTCTCCGACGAGAAACTGGTGGTCATCGACGGCGGACGGTTCCTCCTTCGCGAGTCCGGCGAGGGGTTTGTCTTCACCGTGCGGCCGTCCGAGAACGGGTATGATCTGGTCATCGATCCGCAGCAGGATCTTCCGATGCCGGCCGTGCTGAGCCCTGTGCTGGCCTCGCTGCAGTCGATGGGGCTCCTCGGAAACGAGCTCAGTCTCAACGTCCAGGCGTACGCCAAGGACGATCCCAAGGGACCGCCGCCGCCGACCGGCGTGGCGATCGACTCCTCCCTGTACGGCCTGCTCATCGCCCGGGACTGGTTCGACTACGCCGCGACGAAGGGGTTGACCCTCGTCGGGTTGCGCGTCGAAGTCGTGGCCGAGATCCTGCCTGGCGCCTCGCTCGAGGAGGCGTTCGCCCCCTACGTCGTCGACAGCTCCGAGGAGCTCGCGAAGCTTTCCCTCCCGATCGACCGGCTGCTCTCGCTGGCGAGATCGACCGCGGTCGGCTACGTGCGGCCGCCGTACCGTCCGTCGGTTCCCTAACAAAGGAGAGGCCCATGAAGCGGATTGTCCTTGTTGCCTTGTGTCTGGGGTTCGCCGCGCTCACCGCGTCGGCGCAGAACGACCTCGTCGTCGGGATCGACCAAGGGACGCAGTCCGAGTGGGAGGCGATCGCCGATTCGTTCGAAGCGCGGACCGGCGCCTCGGTCGGCCTTCGCCCCTACCCGCAGACGAGCATCGCCCAGCGGATCGTCCTCCAAGCGTTCAGCAAGTCGGGCGAGCTGAACCTCGTCACGGTGCCGAACAGCTGGGGGACGTCCCTCTCGCGGTATCTCGTCGACCTGTCCGAGGACGCGTCGACGCTGACCGCACGCGGCGTCCGACCCGTCTACGTCGGCGACCGGGCCGTCGGCGTCCCCGTTCCGTTTGCGCCCGATGGGTTCCTGGCCGTCCTCTCCTGGCCCGACGATCGAGAGCTGGCGATCGAGTTCCTCGTCCACGCAGCGACGAGCGGAGCCACGAGCACCGAGGTCCCCACGACGCCCCAGACGGCCGTCTCCATGTTCTCCAAGCAGAAGCTGCCCGCCGCGGACCACAACCCCCTGCTCGACGGCGCGCTCGATGCGCTCCTCGGCGCCGCTCGGGCCGCCGGCGCGTCGTCGATGAAGGCGATCGGTACGTCGATCGCGCAGTCGGTCCTGTCGACGCTGGCGCCTCAATTCGGGATCCCGTTCTCCTCCTCCGCGGGGACGATCACCGTCGTCCTCGAATCGAGGCCGGGCCAGAGCGCTCAGTCCACCGCCGCCGCCGTGTCGGCTCTCGGGGTCAGCCGCACGGCGATCGAGACGACCTCCACCCTGGTCAAGGCGACCGTCTCCCTGTCGCAGCTCGCCGATCTCGCGAGCCGAGTGACCGGGATTTCGTTCATCCGGCCGCCGTACATTCCGTACCCGCTGGCGACGACGAGTCAAGGCGTCGCCGCGATCGGCGCGGACGCGTTCCATTCGTCCGGCCTCGACGGAAGCGGCGTCAAGATCGCCGTGATCGACCTCGGCTTTGCCGGCCTGTCGCAGGCGCAAGCGAACGGCGACCTCCCCTACTCCGTTCAGCAGAACGACCTCACCGGGACCGGCCTGACCACCGGAATCACCCACGGGACCGCCGTCGCGGAGATCGTGCACGACGTCGCGCCCGCGGCGGAGCTCCACCTGATCAAGATCGCCGACGAGGTCGACCTCGACGGCGCCGTCACCTACTGCCTGAGCCACGGGATCGACATCATCAACCACTCGCTCGGGTGGTACAACACGAACTACTACGACGGCACCGGAACGATCGCCGACACGGCGCGCCGCGCGATCTCCGGCGGCATCCTGTGGGTCAACGCCGCCGGGAACGAGGCCGAGAGCCACTGGGAGGGGATCTTCTCGGACGGCAACTCCGACGGTTGGCTCGATCAGAACGTCACCCTGTACGCCACCGCCGGTTCGCAGATCGTCCTCTTCCTGACGTGGAACGACTGGCCGCAGGCGTCGTCGGACTACGATCTCTACCTGTACGGCCCGACGAGCGATCTCGTCGCGTCCTCGACGAAGTACCAGACGGGTACGGAAGAGCCGACCGAGTCGATCCAGGTCTCGGCCCCCACGAGCGGCACCTACACGGTCCGCGTCCAGGGGACCGGCTACAAGTCCCTCGAGCTGTTCAGCCTGTATCACGCCGTCGCGCCGGCGATCGCCTCCAGCTCGATCCTCGCCCCGGCGAACGTGGCCGAGGTCGTCGCGGTCGGAGCGATCGACCACGCGCGCTACACCACGGGACCGCAGGAATCGTACAGCTCGCAGGGGCCGACCAACGACGGTCGGACGAAGCCGGACCTGTGCGCGCCGGACAAGGTCAACACCGGGACCTCGCCGTACACGACGTTCTACGGGACCTCCGGTGCCGCCCCCCACGCCGCCGGGGCCGCGGCCCTCCTCCTCGACCAGAACCCGAGCTTGAGCGAGGCCGGGCTCCGGGCGCAGATGCTTTCGCAAACGGTCCCCATGGGGAGCCCGCACGTCTACGGGAGCGGGCGGCTCTCCCTCCAACCGCCGACGAGTCCGAACCAGCCGCCGACGGCGGCGTTCACCGTGTCGCCGACCGGTGGAGCCGTGGGGACGCTGTTCACGTTCAACGCCGCCGCGTCCTACGATCCCGACGGGAGCATCGTCGGCTACCAGTGGGAATTCGGGGACGGCTTGTTCGGCTCGGGCGTCACCACGCAGCACGCCTACTCCTCTTCCGGAACGTTCACCGCCCGACTGACCGTCACCGACAACGGCTCCGCCTCGGACACCGCGACGCGATCGATCGCGGTGCAGGCCGCCGGCCTCCCGGACCTCGTCGTCCAGAGCATGGTCCATTCCCCGACGAGCCCGACGATCGGACAGACCGTCACGTTCACGATCACGGTCCGCAACAACGGGGCGGCCGCTGCGGGTCTGTTCCGCGTCCGTCTCGCCGGTGCTTCGTCGTCGACGCAGACCTACTTGACCCAGCTGGTCGCCGGAGCGAGCCAGACCTTCGCGCTGTCCCTGCCGTTGACAGCGAGCCCCGAGACGTTCACCGCGACCGCGGACGACCTACAGCAGGTCAACGAATCGAACGAGACGAACAACGCACGCAGCCTCACGGTCACGTCGTCCGTCGCACCGCCGGTCGCCGACGCCGGCGGGCCGTACGCCGGGGACGTCGGTTCCCCAATCACGTTCGACGGATCCGGCTCGACCGGCCCGATCACGACCTACCTCTGGACGTTCGGCGACGGGGCGACAGCGCAGGGGGCGACAGCGAGCCACGCGTACTCGAACCCGGGAACGTATACGGTGACCCTGACGGTCTTCGCGCAGGGCGGGCAGCAGGCGACCGACACGACCCAAGCGGTCGTCTCCACTGCGGCCCCGCCCTTGGCGGTGCACCTCTCGTTGCCGAAGGCGACGTACGAGGTCGGCGAAGCGATCGCGGTCACCTTCACGACGAACCGGACGGCGTACGTCTACCTGTGCGACGTATCGGCCGACGGCCGGGTGACGTTGATGCTTCCGAACTGGATCGAGCCGGACAACCCGCTGGCGGCCGGAACGCACGTCGTTCCGGGAGGGCCCTACACGCTGCGGATCACGGAGCCGACCGGGACGGAGACGCTCTACCTCTACGCCGCGACGAGCCCGCTGCCGCAGTTCCCGACTTCGTTCGGCGCGGGGTTCCCGCTGTTGAGCACCAACCCGACGTCGTTCCGCAACTCGGTCCTGAGCACGATGCAGTCGCAGCTCCCGAGCGGAGAGTGGACCTACGACGCGTTGTCCTTCCAGGTCGTCTCCGCGGCCCCGACGACCGGCACCCTGCGCGTAGAGACGACGCCGTCGGGCGCCACGGTACGGATCGACGGCAGCAACGTCGGCACGTCGCCGGTGGAGCGGTCGGGGCTCGCCCCCGGTACGCACTCGGTGCAGGCGTCGCGCTCCGGCTACCAGACCGCGACCCGATCGGCGACGGTCACCGCCGGAGCCACAACGACGGTTTCCATCACCCTTACCCCGATCTCGACCAACGAGCCGCCGGTCGCCGACTTCGTCTACACCCCCCCGAGCCCGACCGTCGGGACGACGGTCACGTTCAACGCGTCGAGCTCCTACGATCCGGACGGAAGCGTCGCGTCGTTCGCGTGGAACTTCGGTGACGGCGCCACCGCTTCGGGGCCGATCGTCAGCCACGCCTTCCCGTCGGACACGCCGTACACCGTGCGACTGACCGTCACGGACAACGAGGGGGCCACCGGCACGAAGAGCCGCACCGTCGCCGTGTCGTCGCTGGCGGACGTCGGCTGGGTCACGCCGACCGGCCACGAAGATCCGGCCGACAACTGGATGTTCGAGGAGCGCGCCCACGACAACGACGTTCACACCGTCGCGTCGCACCTCCTTCGGACGAGCGGGTGGACCTCGTACCTCTTCCTCGAACTCGAAGAGCCGGGGCTCCTCTCCGACGGGGTCCGCGTGCTCCTCTACGACAACTACCGGCACGGCAACGCCCTGGAGTGGGACGTGGACGTCTACCGCAACGACGACTGGGTCGACGCCTTCGACGGCGTCATCGAGGAGTCCGAATGGACGCAGATCGCCTTCGACGCGGGCACGGTAACGCGAATGCGGCTCCGCGCGTACTCGACGCGCCGCGACGTCGCCGCCTACGTCACGGAGGTCGACTTCCACGACGCCACCGCGCCGCCGCCGTAGCCGCGCCGTTCGGAACGATCGCGGAGGCTCGGCCGATCCCCGATTGACCGAGCCTCCGTTTGTCGTCAGAATGACCGGTGAAGGGCATGATCGTTCACCGGGTAGGGAGGTGAGGTGCGATGTCCGCGAGGTTCTCGCGATGCCTGTTTGTCGCGTGGATGCTGATCTGGGTACCGATCGGGGTCTGCCACGGTCAGCTGTCCGCGCCCTGGTCTTGGGGACCGAACCTCGGCGCCGTCGGGGAGGACTTCGTCGCGATCACGTGGAGGACCCACCGTGCCGTCGGGTTCGACCTCCGGTACAGCCTCGCGCGGGTCTACGACGCGACCGGACAGTGGGAGGAGACCCTCACGTTCGAGCGACACGAGGGCGTCGCGGAAATCTGGCTTCAGGATCTGATGCCCGGTTCCGCGTATCGGTACCAGTTGATCTTCTACGAGGGGGACGCCGTCTACCCGACCGAGGTCGGGAGCTTCGCCACGCTGGAGCCGTCCACGCGATCCTTCTCCTTCGTCGTCTACGGCGCGACGCGGTCGTTCCCGGATCGCCACAAACGGGTCGCCGACGCGATCGCCGCGTCGGAGACCCCCTCAGTGGTCTTCCACGCCGGGGGGCTCGTCGACACGCCGACCGAGGAGCGTTTCGACAACTTCTTCTGGGCGACCGCCGATCTCGCCCGATCCCGCCCGTACGTGACGGTCATCGGAGACTCCGACTCGGACGGGTCCCTCTACTACGACTACCTTGCCCTGCCCGTCGGAGGAGGGACCGAGAACGAACAGTGGTGGTCGTTCGACGTCGGGAACGTCCACTTCGTCGGCCTCGATTCGACGGTCGCCGCGTCGGACGCCGCCGCGATGCGCGCCCAGACCGAGTGGCTGGAGGACGACCTCGCTCGGGTCGTCGGGAAGCTGATCGTCGTCTTCTCCTACGACGCCCCGTACAGCGCGTCGTACGCCGACGGGAAGAACGAACCACTCTGCTCGGCGTGGGAGCCGCTCTTCCGATACTACGGCGTCGACGTGGTGTTCAGCGCCTCCGAGGCCTGCTACGAGCACGTCTACCGAAGCGGCGTCCACTACGTCATCACCGGCGGCGGCGGCGCTCCGCTGATCGCCGCACCGGAAGCGACGGCTCCGGGAACCGTCTCCAGGCGGTACGGAATGCTCCACTACGTCCGCTGCACGTTCGCCGACGACAGCCTGTTGATCGAAACGATCCCCGTCGCCTCGGTCGTGGACGACCTCATCTACCTCGTCCCGAGCGGGCGGTCGATCGACACGGTGCTCCTGCGTACGGCGGAGTAGTTCAGGGAAGACGCACGACAAACGGGGACTCTCTTCTCGCTGGTCGGGACGCCCGGATTTGAACCGGGGACCTCTTGCGCCCCATGCAAGCACGCTACCAGGCTGCGCCACGTCCCGTTCCGTCTCATGGTATCCAGGGAATCGCGATCTGACAAACGAGCGACCTCCGCGCGGGAAGCCGCTCGCCTAGAGGCGGTCCGATCGGATCGAGTCGCGGATCAACCGTGGCGGGTGATACCGCCACGCGATCTCCTCGATTACGTCCTCCGGAAGGCCGTTCCGACGGAGCCGCCGCTCGAAGACGTATCGCGACCGTCGACGAGCATGCAGAAAACCGATCGCGAACCCGATCACCTGGCCGACGAGCCAGATGACGAGCATCGCGATCGAGAGTCCGATGATGATCCGAACGATGAGCTTCAGTCTTCGTCCCTTCCTCGGTGCGACTTGGCGAAGTCGCCGATGTTCATGTTCAGCCCGCCCTTGCCGCCGAGAATCTCCCGCAGGTTGATGACGTAGCCTCGGGCCATGTCCAGCGCTTCCTCCTTCGGAATTCCCGCATCGACGAGCTTCTTGTAGAACGTCGACACGGCGTCGGCCATGTTCTCCGCCGCCTCCTTGGAGTAGAGCACGTTCCTCAGCCCCTTGAGCAGTCCGGGAACCTGATCCGAGACCATTTCGAGGAGTTCGCGCAGATCCTCCACGCTCCGGATGAAATCATCGCCGCTCATTCGTCTCCTCCTTTCTCGCTGTGTTGAACAGGCGGATCCTCCGCCCCATGACATTCAAGTCCCCTCGTATCGGGATGTTTCGATTCCGCAGGCTGGCGCCGAGTGAGAAGCCGAGGTAGAACGACCCCACGTCGAGTTGGGCCAGCCTCCGCCCGAGCACCCGGTGCACCACGCGGTCGCGCAGTCGGCCCGACGGGCCGGGCGCCTCCTCGACGACCGCACGCACGTCAAGACGGAGCTGCATCGTCGTCACCAGGTCGTCGCGACATCGGTCGCACCCGCTCAGGTGCTCGGCGACGGCTCGCTCCTCTTCTCTGGAAAGCCCTCCCTCGATGTACCAAGGGATCAGCTCCTGGATCTCTGTGCATCGGCTCATGTCAGCGCCTCCGCAAGCCGCTTCTTCGCGTGGAACATCCGCGACTTCACCGTCCCGGGGGGAATGCCGAGGACCGAGGCGATCTCACCGTAGGACAGTCCCTCGTAGAACGTCAGGAAGACGACCTCTCGGTGGTCGTCGGACAACCGCTCGAGCGCGCGCGCCACCCTCTCCTGCCGATGGATGCCGGGCGCGGGGTCCGGCTCGACGAGGGAGACGTTCGGCGTCCGCTCCGTACGGATCTCCTTACGGACCAAGCTGTACGCTTGGTTCCGCGCGATCCCGAAGATCCACGTCGAAACTTTCGAACGGCCGGCGAACTTCGAAGCTCCCTTCCACACGGCGATCATCGTCTCCTGTGCCACCTCTTCGGCGAGGTGCTCGCCTCGCAAGATCGTGTACGCGTACCGGTAGACGCGATCGGAGAAGCGGTCGTACAGCTGCCGGAAGGCGTCGTCGCTCCCATTCGCCACGTCTGCGATAAGCTCACGGTCGGAAGCCACCGCACCTCCCTACGGACACACATCGATCGCCTTCCTCACCGTCAGGAAGCGCCCGATTTCGCGGCTTGCTCGGTCTACGTCCCGTCCCCGAATCCGTGAAGTCCAGGGGGATCGGACGCCCGCCGGACACGCGCTCGTCCTCCGTCTCTCATCATACGTCAAGATCGCCAGATCGATGTCCGTCCGTCCGGTCTTCCTCACGTCGTCCACCTCCCCTCACCGGTATGTCGCCGGTTCTCGCATCGAGGTTCAACCCCGCGCGCACCGCGCAGGACAAGCAGTAACGCGAGGGCCGCGTTCGTGGATCGATGGACAGCGAAGTCGACGCCGCACCGTGATCGCGGCGGCTACAACCAGGGGTCGAGCGCCTCGGAGGTCAGGCGCGTCGGATAGCCGGAGTAGCGGATGTATCCGGCCCGATCGATCAGGAACGTCCGCGGGATGCCGCCGACGCCGTACAGCTCCTTGACGGCCCGGGCTTCCTCGAGCGATCCCCAGAGGACGTTGTCGGTCGCGAACCCGTTCTCGACGAGATGATCGCGGGCTCGCTGCGCGCTCCTGTCGAGGCTGACGACGAGAAGGACGACACCGCGGTCCGCGTACTCCCGCTGCAGCGCATGGAGCTCCGGGAACGTCTTCGTACACGGCTTGCACCACGTCGCCCAGAAATCGAGGATCACGACCTCTCCGCGATACTCGGCGAGCGACACGTCGACCCCGTCGAGGCTGCGGAGCGTGAACTCCGGGGCGAGCCTGGGACCGGTGTCCGCGCCCCCAAAGAAGACGACCCCAGCGATCGTCGCACCGAACAGCGCAATGAGAATCCAGACGCCGACATCCTTCACGGCTCCCCCTCATCGATAGGATGGTTCAGTGTAACGCTCCGCGCGGTCTCCAACAACGCGGGATGGCAAGCCGGTGGTGGACGTACGACGCCTCGGAAAAGGGATCGGTTGACTACTCCGCGAGCGACCTCGCCTCATCGGAGACGACCTGCCGGAGATGGCGAAACGCGCCGTGCTCGGCGATCTCGTTCATGACGTAGGTTCGGACGGCGCGGTTCAGTTCTTCGACGAGGGATCGCTCGTTCGCGGCCGCGATGACCGCCAGGGTTTCCAACATGACGGTGTCCAGCACCTTGCCGTCCTCAAGCGACATCCGGTCCCCTCCCTAAGCGGAACCCCCCGCGTACTGAATACCGGAACTCGGCCGGTTCCGTCAAGCGCCACCTGTCTCTCGCGTGATTCCCGTTGCGGACGACGCAAACCACCACGAACACGTTATTGCAGCGCGTCGGTCTCGCCCGGTGCCATTCGCGGAAACCCCAATCGTAGCAGGTTTCGGCCTTCGAGCAGAACTTCGTCACCTCCCCAACCGTCCGTTGCCATGAGGTGACAGAGGAACGGATCGAGGGACGTGATAGCGATCGACTCCCCGTCGGGATCGCCTCTCGTACCCGGTATACTATCGGCCGACCATGACGACACGCGAAGAGCGAGGAGTGCCGGCGTTCGCGCGAGCGGCCGTCGAGGCCTGCCGAGACCTGACCGGCTTCGAGGCGACGGAGACGGTGGAGGCGGGGTCGATTCGCGCCGCCGCGCGGATCGCGTTCCATCGCCCCGATCGCCTCGCGGTGGAGTACCAAACCTATACCAGCCCCTTGCTCGAGCTGGAGGAGCGCCTGACCGGGGACGTCGAGTACACGGCCGACGAGCTCATCGGGTTGTCCCTGCACACCGACGGAGAGCAGACCTGGATCTACGACGCGTCCACCGGCGTCTGCGTCGTCAAGGCGTCCCGCGCCCTGTTCGAACCGCTCGTCGAGACGCCCGTTCTCGGAGAGATCGACTACCTTCGGGACCTGCCCCACGACTACCTTCTCCGCGATCTCGGACCGGAGACGATCGACGACCGCGCTGCACGCGTCCTCTCGCTGAAGCCGAAGCGGCGGCACCGTACGCACGCGTTCAAGAGGATCACGTTCCTGGCGCGGAAAGCGACGGTCGCGTTCGATGACGAGACGCTGTTCCCGGTCCGTCTGCGCTTCTCTCCGGCGCCGGCTTCGCAGCTCCGTCGGCTGCTCGGACCCGACGGCGCCGTCACGGTCCGCTACAGCGACGTCCGCCTCGACCCCGACGCCCCCTCGCCGTTCGCCCCTCCCGAAGGGACGCGCGTCTTCCACGAGGATTGGCTCGCCACCAGCAAGCTCGCCGAACGCCTGCCGTTCCCCCTCTCGCTCGATCCGCTTCTCGAGGCCGGCTACGAGTCGATCGACGGCCACGCGCTCCTCACCGAGGACGCGGAGCACGAACGGGCGTACTGCGCCGCCACGTTCTTCCGCCGGGGAGAAGACGACGACCGGCCGACCGAACTCGCCACCCTGCGCGCCGGCAACTACCTGAATCGGGACATGGCCCGCCGGCGCGTCCTCACCGCCGAAGCCGGCGAGGAGCTGACGATCGGCGATCAGGCGGCGCGGTTCCTCGACCGCCGCACGCTGTGGGAGGAACACGCTTCCGGGATCGACCCTTCGCAGGCTCCGCGCGAGCTCTCGTGGGAGGCGGACGGCGTCTTCTGGTTCCTCACCGGAGTGAACGTCGAACGACCGGCCCTCACGCAACTCGCCTCCGATCTGATCGGGAAGAGCGCACCGCGGCCGTAGGGCGAGGCCCGGAGAGGCCGCGGACTCGCCGTCTTGACAGCCGAGAGGATCTCAAAGACCCTTTAGACGGAATGGCCAAGGGACCGAAGCAGGAGATCGACCGCCTCCGGCGGGAGATCGAGCGCCACAACCACCTGTACTTCGTGCTCGACCGCCCGGAGATCTCGGACGCCGAGTACGACGCGCTCTTCCGACGTCTCGTCGAGCTCGAAGCGGAGCATCCCGACCTGGTGACGCCCGATTCGCCGACGCAGCGGGTCGGCTCCGCGCCGGCCGAAGGGTTCGCCACGGTCCGCCACTCGGTGCCGATGCTCAGCTTGGGAAACGCATTCGACGAGGACGGCCTGCGCGATTTCGACCGGCGAGTCCGGTCCATCCTCGACGTCGAAAGCATCCCCTACGTCGCCGAGCCGAAGCTCGACGGCCTCTCGGTCGAGCTCGTCTACCGGAACGGCGCGTTCGTCCAGGGATCGACGCGCGGCGACGGCCGCAACGGGGAGGACGTTACCGCGAACCTTCGGACGATCCCTTCGGTGCCGCTCCGCCTCCGAACGGACGACGGGCCGGCGCCGGATCTCATCGAGGTTCGCGGCGAGGTCTACGTCGAAAAGGCCGCGCTCCTCGACCTGAACGCCCGGCGGGAAGAGGAGGGCCTGTCGCCCTTCGCCAACCCGAGGAACCTCGCCGCCGGCTCGCTCCGCCAGCTCGACCCGCAGGTGACGGCTCAGCGCCCGTTGAAGATCTACTGCTACGACGTGGGTCGAACCGAGGGGATCGAGATCGAGTCGCAGACCGAGCTGCTGAGCAGGCTCCCGGCCCTCGGTCTTCGCGTCAACCCGTTGTACGAGGTCTGCTCCGGGATCGAACCGGCGATCGCGTTCTACCGCAAGCTGATGGAGGAACGGGAGGACCTTCCCTACGAGTCGGACGGGGTCGTCGTGAAGGTCGACGACTTCGCGGCGCGCCGGACCGCAGGCACCGTCAGCCGGAGTCCCCGCTGGGCGATCGCCGGGAAGTTCCCGGCGCAGCAGGGGATCACTCGGCTCGTCGACGTCGTCGTCTCCGTCGGACGCACCGGCGTCCTCACCCCCATCGCCGTCCTCGAAGCGGTTCGCGTCCACGGCGTCGAGATCACGAGCGCGACGCTTCACAACGAGGACGAGATCGAACGGAAGGGCGTCCTGATCGGCGATCGGGTCGTCGTGCAACGCGCCGGGGACGTCATTCCCCAGGTCGTTCGCCCCCTTCCGGAGAACCGGACGGGAAACGAACGTCCGTTCACCATGCCGAAGACCTGCCCGGCGTGCGGCTCGGACGTCGTCCGACTCGAAGGCGAGGTGGCGCATCGCTGCCTGAACGCCGCCTGCCCGGCGCGCTTCCAGCAGTCGATCCTCCACTTCGTCAGCAAGGGCGGACTCGACGTCGAGGGGCTCGGGTACAAGCTCGTCCGTCAGCTGGTGAAGAAAGAGGTCATCGGCTCGCTCGCCGACCTGTTCCGGCTCGACCGGGAGACGCTGATCGATCTGGAGCGCCTCGGTCCGAAATCGGCCGACAATCTCCTGGCGGCGTTGGACGGGGCGAAGTCCGTCACGCTCAGCCGGCTCCTGTTCGCGCTCGGCATCCCGGAGGTCGGAGATCGAGCGGCGGAGATCCTCGCCGACGCGTTCGGCTCGCTCGATCGGATCATGAAGGCCGACGAGGAGACCCTCACCGCCCTCCCGGAGATCGGCCCGAAGACGGCCGAGGGGATCGTGGAGTTCTTCCGCAACGAGGCGAACCGGAAGACGATCTCGGAGCTCCTCGACGCCGGCCTGAAGATCGTTTCGCCGGCGGCGACGGCGCGCGGCGGCCCGCTCGCGGGAAAACGGTTCGTCTTCACCGGGGCCCTCTCCGCGATGACGCAAAGCGAGGCGGGGAAGCACGTCAAGGCGCTCGGGGCCTCGGTCTCATCGACCGTCACCCGGACCATCGACTACGTCGTCGTCGGGGAGAACCCCGGAGCGAAGGCCGACAAGGCCCGAGATCTCGGCGTGCCGGAGCTGTCGGAAGCCGAGTTCCTCTCCCTGCTCGAGCGACATGGCTGAGCCGACCCTTCTCGATCTCCCCTTCGACGCCCTCCGCGACCGGTTGATCGAACTCGGACAGCCGGCGTATCGCGCCGAGCAGATCTGGCGGGCCGTCTACCGCGACCTGGCGGCCTCCTACGGCGAGATCACCACCCTACCGTCCCGACTGCGAGACGAGCTGGAGGAACGGCTCCCCATCGGCCACCCGGCGGCCGAGGCCGAGCGGGAGAGCCCGGATCGCGGAACGCGAAAGACGCTGCTCCGCCTTTCGGACGGCGAGGCGATCGAGACGGTCGCGATGCGGTACGACGATCGGCGGACGGTCTGCGTCTCGACCCAGGTCGGCTGCGCGATGGGCTGCCGGATCTGCGCCACCGGGCGAGGCGGGCTCACCCGGGACCTCACGACCGGCGAGATCGTCGGCCAGGTCCTCCACGTCGCGCGGGACCTACGGCGAGCGGGGGAGCGCCTGACGAACGTCGTCTACATGGGAATGGGGGAGCCGTTCGCGAACTACGATGCCACCCTCGGCTCGATCCGGCGCCTCAACGACCCGCGGGGGTTCGGCCTCGGCGCGAGGTCGTTCACTGTCTCCACCGTCGGGGTCGTCCCGGGCATCGAGCGGTTCACCGACGAGCGCCTCCAGGTCAACCTGGCCGTCTCGCTCCACGCCGCCAACGACGAGCTGCGGACCCGTCTCCTCCCGATCAACCGGACCTACCCGCTCGGGCCGCTCCTCCGCGCCTGCCGGCGCTACGTCGAACGGACGAATCGGCGGATCACGTTCGAGGTCGCGCTCATCGACGGGATCAACGACGCGCCGTCCCACGCCCGCGAGCTCGCCGACCTCCTCCGCGGGCTCCTCTGCCACGTGAACCTGATCCCGTTCAACCCGGTTCCCGGAACCGACTGGAAGCGGAGCCCGAACGCGCGGGTCGATCGGTTCTCGCGGGTTCTCGCGGAGCGCGGCGTCCCGGTGACGGTCCGCGTCCGTCGGGGGGTCGAGATTCAGGCCGGATGCGGCCAGCTTCGGGCGCGACGTTCCGACGACAACGGTTGAATCGGGATCGGCCGAAGCCTACTCGGTCAGCAGGCCTCGGTACGCCTCGAGCGCCTGTTCGCCCCACCGATCGGTGATGCTGCTCATCCCCTCTCGGACCAGCTGCCGGACGCGCTCTCGGCTGATCGCCATAATCCGGCCGACCTCGGCGAAGTTGTACGGACAGCCGTCCTCGATCCCGTAATGGAGGCGAATGGCGAACGCCTGGCGGGGGGGGATCCTGTCGAGGACCGCCTCCAGCTCCTCGCGGAACAGGAGGCGGAGCGCCTCGTGCTCGGGAGAGAGGCCGCTCTCGTCGACGATCCGCTCCTCCAGCGTCTCCTCGCCCTCCTCGCCGATGACCTGGTCGAGGGAGACGATCTCGTTGACCTGCGCCTCGATCTGGCGGAGACGATCGATCGAGATGCCGACCGCCTCGGTAATCTCCGCTTCCTCGATCACGCCCCCCTCGGCCATCGAGCGCATCTGCGCCAGCCGGCGGACGGCGCGGAAGAGGTAGTCGGGGATCCGGATTATCCGGGCGTGCTTGTTGATCGCGATCAGGATCGAGCGACGGATCCACCACGACGAATACGTGCTCAGGCGGTACCCGCGCTCCGGGTCGAACCGATCGATCGCCTCGATCAGGCCGATGTTCCCCTCCTGAATGAGATCGATCAGCGGAAGCCCCACGTCGGTGTACTCCTGCGCGATCTTCGCGACGAGCCGCAGGTTGCAAACGATCAGCCGATCCCTCGCGCCGTCGACGCCGGTCGCCATCTGCCTGGCCAAGCGCCGCTCGTCGTCGGCCGACAACAGCGGGAACCGCCCGATCTCGCGGAAGTAGATGTCCAGGAGCGAAGGAAGCCCCTGCCGCTGTTCCTGTGTGCGCAATCGCTCGCTCTCCATGATCGATCCGGCTCAACTTTACGGAAGCGGTTCCGCTTTGTCCACGGCGTCCGCGCGGTCCGGGAACGCGTCAGAACGCACCTCCAGAACGTCCAGTTCGGTCACTACGGCGCCGGCGCCCAGCCGGCCGCTCAGGCTCGGCTTCGTCCTCCCCCCGTCGCCGGACACCAGCTCCTTGACGTAGAGCCCCCCCTCGCCTTCGAACTCGAGGACCGCTCGCCGCGGGCCCTTGACCTCGCCGGACGCCGAGATCAAGCGGCGTCGGCGGACCCGATCGGCCCGTCGGTGAGCGACCCGCCGCGGCGTCCGTTGCTCGATCTCCCCGCACAGGGCACGGAGCGCCTCGCCGAGCCGTTTCGCGTCGACCGGCGCTTCGAACTCGACCCGCGCGCGGTAGCGTTTCGTCGCCTCCAGTCCCTTCAGAAGCGCGACCGCTCCGCGGTCGACGAGCGACAGCGACGAGACCTCCACCCTCCCCGCCGCCCTTTCGTTCACGTCTTCCCGGAGTTGCGCCAGATCGAGCGCCCGACGGCGCGGGGCGAGGACCTCCAGGACGAACGGCCGCCCGTCGCCGAGCATCCTCGCGTCGATGTCCTCGCGCCCGGCCCCGTGCAGGCGCGCTTCCTCGGCCCCCGCCGCCTCGAGCAGCGGGGCGGCGATCCACTCCTCCACCGACTCGGGGTACTGCTTCCCGGTGAAGCCGCACGACGCGCAGCCGCGTCCTCGGCACCGCCGGCACGGCCACCTCGTCTGGGGAATCCCGCGGAGAAGCTTCCGGTATCTCCCGTAGACGTAGACGGACGCGACGTGCATGCGAAGCGCGTTCGCCCCGAGGTCGACGACGAACGAGACGTCCGGTCCGTTGAACTCGACCGTCGCCGGTCGATCCAGTCGGGCCTCGAACGCCTTGCCGACGACGCGGTTGAACGCGTGCTTCAGCGACTCCCCTTCGTCGCCCGGGAACCGCTCGTCGAAGAACCGCTCCATCTCCTCCAACCGTGGGGAGAGCCGCACGCCGAACAGGTAGGTCGCGAACTCGAAGCCCGCGGCCTCCCGCACGGCGCGCTCCGCCCACGCGACCGCTTCGTCGAACAGCCCGCCGCAGACCCAACAGACGCCCGGTTTTCCCGCCTCGGCCAGCCGCGCTCGAATCGCCCGACCGCGCTCGCCGTTCGTCAGGCCTCGCCCGACGCGGGCGAACGGCCGCCCGAGGCACTCGTCGCAGATCGGTCCGGCCCCGAGAATCCGGCGCGCCCGTTCGAGTTGCGCCTCGTCGAATCGCAGGCTCACGGCGGCCCTCCCGTCCCGTACGACCGATAGAGGATCATCGAGCGGTCCTCGCGCACGAAGCCGAGCCTCTCCAGCTCGTCCGCAACGTCCGCGTCGACGATCGGGCGACCGTCCCAGGTGTTCACGCGGATCGAGGCCGGCCGGCTCCTCCCCTCGACGAGCCGCGGGAGCGCGGCCAATCCCTCGCGGCGCTCGTCGTGCGCCAGATCCGCCAGCGGAACGAGCCGTTCCCCGCGGTTCTCGACCGCGAGGATCGGCCGTCCGCCCCGGAGGACGAGGTAGTTGGCCGGATGATGACGGACGACGTACCGCTCGCCGTTCGGAAGGTCGATCGGGACGAGGTCGCCGTAGACGCACGCCGGATCGAACACGTTGACGAGGATCGCCGGGCCCTCACCCCGCGGCTCCTGCAGCCGGTCGATCGTCCCTCTGGTGGCGAACTGCGGCGCGGAGAAGCCGGAGACGAACAGACCCCGCTCGACCTCCCCCGCCCACTCGGATCGCGTCAACGAGGGGTAGACCTCCGACCATCGCGTCCCGAATCCGTCCCGTCCGAGAACCTCCCGATTCAGGACGCCGTACCGATGGAGGAGGACCCGAAGGAGGGCGCCTGCGTCGTCATCCGGCGGCTCGGTCCGGCCCGTCTCGGCGACGGACCATCGCCCGCCTCCCCACGTCGCCCCACGTCGCCGCGCGTGCCACCGATCCGGCCGCGGCGCCTCGCCCCACGCGGCGTCGAGCGAGTCGTTCGTCACCCGGCCGACCCAGATCAGCTCCCAGATCGCTTCGGCGACCTCGGACGGCGGTCGATCCGTCCCCGCCGCGATTCGGTGGAGGAACGACGCCCCCCGCTCGCGGAGGTGGTCCAGCACGCGCCGAGCGATCTCTCCCGAGCCCGATGGATCCGTCTCGGGCGCCTCCGGGGAAGCGAAATCCGGCGGCGCGAAGACGAGCCGTCGCTGCCCTCCGCTCGCCGTGCGCCCGGCCCACGCGAGTTCGCCGTTTCGGACCAGCCAATCGAGCATCCCTCGATCGTAGCCGCGAATCCGGATCGACAGGACGTCGTCCCAGACGTCGACCGGGAGCGGGCAGCCGGCCAGCTGCTCCATCACCTCCGGGAGGTCCTCCTCGGCGAGCGGAGCGTCGCAGTGGTGATGCGCAAGCAGGTACTCGGAGTAGACCTCCGGGGCGACGGCGGTCCGCCGGCGGCGTCGGTCGGACAGCGTCAGCCGGCGGATCCCGGCCGCCACACGGGGATCGGACCAGCCGATCGTCCCGTCCGGCCGCTCGACCTCGATCCAGCCCTCCGACTGCCGCAGTTCGTCGATCAGGCGTTCCGCCGGCGGATACCACTCCAGGACCTCCGCTCGGTCGGTCACGGCGCGAGACGCGACGTACCGACGCACGATCGTTCGGAGGTCCTCGTCGCTCGATCGCCGGTACCGCTCGACGTCGTCCGCGGCGACGAGCCGCTCCGGGAATCGGGAGCCGCCGATCTCGATCCTGACGATCCGCCCGTCCTCGACCAGCTCCTGGAGGACCTCCTCCGCGGCTGGCTCGCACCGCGCGCGGACCTCCGCTTCGGTCAGGTCCCCGATCCGCCGCAGGAGCTCGACCAGCTCGGCCCCGTCCCGCGCGCGGTGGTACGGCGCGAGCCCCTGCAGCCGCTCGTCGATCGTTCGGATCGCGTCCGGGTCGAAGAGCGTCTCGCTTTGGATCCTCTCGCCGAGGAGGCGCACCACGTCCTCCCGGACGCCGCGATGTCGTTCCGCTCGAGCGACCGGCGCGTCCTCCTCGTACAGGTACTTCCCGGTGAAGTCGAGGAGGAGCGAACCGGAAAACGGGGAGGGGCTTCGGTCCCTCCGGACGGCGAAGCCGGCGGTCCCCTCCTCGACGTCCCGGAGGAAGCGTCGGACCGCCTCGAGCGGCAGCTCGTCTTCGACGATCTCGCGGTAGGTCTCGGTGACGATCGGGAAGTCCGGGTGCTCGCTGGCGACGGTCAGGAGGTCGTGAGCGCGGAGCCGCTGCAGCCAGAGCGGCGTCCGCCGACCGGGCCGGGCACGCGGAAGGAGGAGGGCGCGTCCCGCGTTCCGCCGGAACCGCATCGCGAAGAACGGCGTACCTTCCAGCTCGTCGACGACGTCGCCGACGATCCGATCCGCGCGGAGGCCCCGAATCGCGTCGATCAGCTCGTCGATCGGGATCCCTCCGGGCCGCAGCAGGATCCCGTCGCCCGAGAAGATCGCCTCGAGCGGCTCGTGTCCCGCGTCCCGGAGCCTCCGTTGGATCCCGAGGAGGAGCGTCAGGTGGAACGCCCGGCCGAACGGCGACAGGACCGACATCCGCACGTCCCCCGCCTCGTTGCGAAAGACGTCGATCAGGACGCGGCGATCGTTCGGAATCGCGCCGCCTCGCTCGCGCTGGTCGGTCAGGTACTCGATCAGATTCCGCGCCGCCGGCGGGTCGAGCGCGCACTCGGCCGTCAGCCACGCCTCGAGGTCGGGACTGCCGAGCCGCCCCTCGCACTCCCGAAGGAAGGCGCCGAACCGCGCGCCGAACTCCGCGTCCCGCCCGAGCCCCTCGCCCTTCCAGAACGGCATCATCCCCTCGTGGTCCTCGGCCGGAGCGACGATCACCCGGTCGTGCGTCACCTCCAGGATTTGCCAACACCCCGTCCCGAGGACGAACGTCTCCCCGAGGCGCCGCTCGAAGACGAACTCCTCGTCCAGCTCGCCGATCCGCGTCACCCCGTCTTCCAGGACCATCGCGTACTGGCCGGTGTCCGGGATGGCTCCGCCGTTGAGGATCACCGCGTGCCGGCTGCCGGGGAGCGGATACAGGCACCCGGTCGAGCGCTCCCACGAGATCCTCGGCCGTAGCGCCGGGGCCGAAGGCGTCCGGTACCGTCCGGCGAGAAGCTCGACGACGGCGTCGTACGTCTCCCGGGGAAGGTCGCGGTACGGAGCGGCACAGCGGACCCGCTCGTACAGGCGGTCGACGGTCCACCCGTCCATCGCCACCATCGCCACGATCTGCTGCGCGAGGACGTCGAGCGGGTTCCTCGGCACGTGGATCGCCGAGATCTCGCCGCGGAGCATCGCCCGGGAAAGCGCGGCCATCACGAGGAGGTCGGCCCGGTTCTTCGGGATCATCCGCCCGACGCTCGTCGCCCGGACGAGGTGTCCTGCCCTCCCCACCCGCTGGAGGCCGCTCGCCACCGAGAACGGCGTCTCGACCTGGCAGACGAGGTCGATCGCGCCGACGTCGATGCCCAGCTCCATCGAGGCGGTCGCCACCAGCGCCGGGAGCCGGCCCGCCTTCAGCTCCTGCTCGATCCGGTGGCGCTCCTCCTTGGAGACGCTCCCGTGGTGCGCCCGGACGAGCGGCGCGCCGGCCAGCTTGTTCATCTCCGCGGCGAGCCGTTCGACCACGCGCCGGCTGTTTCCGAAGATCAAGGTCGACGTGTGCCGCTCGACCAACTCGAGGAGCGTCTCGTAGATCGACGGCCAGATGCTGACCGTCAGGTCCTCGGCCCGAGGAAGCTCCTTCATGTCCTCGACCGACGTGATCACCGCGAGGTCGAGGTCCTTGCGCGTCCCCGCGTCGACGATCGCGACCGGACGCGGCGCGCCGTCGACGTCGTGCCCTCCGAGGAATCGGGCGACCTCCTCCAGCGGACGTTGGGTCGCCGACAGGCCGACGCGGATCGGCGGGCCGGAGGTCAGCTCCTCGAGCCGCTCGAGGAGGAGCGCGAGGAACGTCCCTCGCTTGTTCGGGCAGAGGGCGTGGATCTCGTCGACGATGACGAAGCGGATCGACCGGAGCATCTCCCTCGCCCGGGTCGACGTGAGGAGCAGGTGGAGCGACTCCGGCGTGGTGATCAACAGGTCCGGAGGGTTTCGGAGCATCCGCTGCCGCTCGGCCGCCGGCGTGTCTCCGGTCCTCAATCCGACGCGGACCTCCGGAAGGCCGACGCCCAAGCGCTCGGCACAGGAGCGGATCCCGCGGAGCGGCGCGTCGAGGTTCCGTTCGATGTCGTTGGCGAGGGCCTTCAGCGGAGACAGGTAAAGCGTGTGGACGCCGCCGCTTCGGCTCGCCGCGTCCTCGTTGCGAGTGATCAGCTCGTCGATCGCGTAGAGGAACGCCGCGAGCGTCTTCCCCGAGCCGGTCGGCGCCAGGATGAGCGTGTTCTTCCCGGCGGCGATTTCGGGCCACCCCAGAGTCTGCGGCGGCGTCGGGCCGGCGAAGCTCTCCCGGAACCACCGAGCCGTTGCCGGATGAAAGAGCGACAGGGCTTCCTCGTGCATACGGTCATTCTCCGGAATCCGACATCGCGATCAACCGAGCGGTTCTCGGAGCGAGGGGGACTTGCATTTTTCATCTAGGATGATACAATGTATATCTGAATGGATACCCCGAAACGGCGAGTCGTGCCGAAAGGGCGATGCGCAAAGTACCGGGCCTACAGGAGGGAATCCCATGGTTGCCGGACTGCCGAAGGATCCAAGCGTGCGTGTTCGATTGCTGCTTCCTGCCTCTCCATTACGCAGACCATTCAGCGCGGTGCCTTGTCTCAGGCCCGATCGCCCAATACTCCTACGGATGCGTGCCTAGCCGAGGCGATCGGTGGCTTCTCGCTCCGGGGTGAAGCCCGATCGATGAGCATCTGAACGGCACCGCGCACCTCCTCGCAGGGGAGCCACGGCGGGCACCCACAGCGGTGCCCGCCGTCTGCGAGTCACGCCCCGGAGAACCGCCTCCGTCCGTTGCACCCGAATCCCGTTGCCGGTAGCATCGGAAATCTTCTGAACACGAGATGATCGGCAGATGGATCCGGTCGCAATCGCTCCGCTGGCCATATCGCTCTTCGCCTTCGCGATCACCTACGTCGGGATCTTCCTCGAACGGGTTCACCGTGCGATCGTCGCGCTCTCCGGCGCGGCGCTGATGATCACCCTCGGGACCTGGTTCTCGTTCTACGACGCACAGGAGGCGGTCCTCTCGGTCGACTACACCACGATCACGCTCCTGATGGGGATGATGATCGTCGTCGGCCTGTTCCGGGAGACCGGCTTCTTCCAGTATCTCGCCATCCGAGCCGCCAAGCTGGCGAGGGGCCGCCCGTGGCTTCTGCTCGTCTACCTCGGCCTCGTCACGTCCCTCGTCTCGACGGTCCTGGACAACGTGACGACGATCATCATCATCGTCCCGGTGACAGTCTCGGTCGCCGACGTCCTCGGGATCTCCCCGCTCCCGTTCCTGATGGGGGAAGTCCTCCTGTCGAACATCGGCGGCGTCGCGACGCTGATCGGCGACCCACCGAACATCCTGATCGGATCCGCCGCCGGGTTCGGCTTCCTCGACTTCCTCACCCATCTCGCCCCGATCGTCGTGGTCGTCTGGGTCGTCGCTCAATGCATCCTTCTCCTGTTGTTCCGCCGCGAGCTGATGCGGCGCTCGTCGAACGTGGAGCGGCTTCTCGGGATGGACGAGCGGCGCGCGATCATCGATCCGCTGACGACGCGACGGATGCTGGTCACACTGTCGGTGACGATCCTGCTCTTCTTCGTCCACGAGGCGATCGGCCTCGATCCGGGACTCGTCGCCCTGATCGGCGCCTGCATCGGACTCCTCTGGGTTCGACCGGATTTCGACAAGATCCTCAAGGACATTCACTGGGACGTGCTGCTCTTCTTCATCTCGCTGTTCATCATCGTCGGCGGCCTCGAAGCGAGCGGCGCGATCGGCTACCTCGGACGCGGGATCGCCACGCTCGCCGAGCAGGGGCTCTACCTCGCCGTCCTCGTCGTCTTGTGGGGAGGCGCGTTCGCCTCGGGCGTGATCAGCAACGTCCCGTTCACGATCGCGATCCTTCCCATCTTCAAGGGGCTCGCGGGCCACGGGGTCGACGTCGCCCCGTTGTGGTGGGCCCTGGCGATCGGCGTCGGCTTCGGGGCGAACTTGACCCCGCTCGGCTCGGCCGCCAACGTCGTGATCATCTCGATGTCCGAGTCGCTCGGGCAGAAGCTGACGCTCCGCCGCTGGCTCGCCAGCGGCTCGTTCGTCGCGTTGGCGAGTTGCGCGTTGGGGACGATCGCGATCCTCGTCGCCGTCCGGCTCGGCTGGTTCTAGTCCCGATCGGCTCGGCGAGCCTTCGGGCCCCGATCGAGCCGGTAGTCCGATCCCCCGATCTCCACGATGGCGCACGACCCGAGCCACCGCGAGTACGTGTGCTCTTCGTACTTATCGAGCAGCTCCTCCCGCGTGAGGTTCGTCGCGATCGCGATCGGCAACATCTCCCGGTACCGCCAATCGATGATCCGCTGGAACTCCTGAAGGATGAACTCGCTCGTCTTCTCGTGCCCGAGGTCGTCGAGGATCAGCAGGTCGCAGGTGCAGCACGCTTGGGAGACATCCGTATCGCCGAGGCGTGCGGCCATTCGTAGCTTGTCGCTCAAGTCCAGCATTGGCCAGTACAGGATCTCGGCCTGCCGCTCGACCTCCTCGAGGCTCAGCGTCGGCGGCGTGGGGTCGTCCGAGACCTCCGGCTCCGCGCTGCGGATCAGCTCGCTCGCCGACGGAACGGCGATCTTGTCCTCCGAGGGGGCTTCCTGTGCCGGCGCCGTGGAGTGGAGCCGGTCGAACTCGACCGCGAGGGCGTGAAGGAGGTGCGTCTTGCCCACCCCGCCCGGTCCGATGAGGACCACGCCGCCGATCTCGCCACGCGCCAGGCTTTGGCACGCCTCGACCGCACCCGCATTGAAGCGGGTCCCTTCGAAGCTGCCGAACGTCGCATCGGCGAACATCTTCCCGAAGCCGACCCCACGGATCATCGGTCCTCCTCCCTCGCTCCCAGGTAGTACGCCTTGCCGCGGCTCGTGCCTGGCCTCCTCCGGGCGCCGGCCGGGCGGCCCCTCGCCTCCCACTCGCGCGCCATGGCGAGATTCCGCTCGAAGTTCTTCGTGTTGAACGGCGTCGCGCAGTTGAAGTACCGGCGAGATTCCTCCTTGCCCCCGTCGGTCGCCGCCAGATAATCGAGAACGAGAATCAGATCCTCCTCGGCGTACCCGTCCCGGAGCCGCCCGCCGATGTGTTCGACGTTCTTCGCGTACCTCGCCGACAGGGGGGTGTACTGCGCCCAATCCCAGCTCCGCTCCCGGAGCATGTTCAGATGATCGATGATCCGCTGGACCCGCCGCTTCGCTTCGTCCTTCTTCGTTGCCGCGGCCGGCCGCCGCTCCCGGGCGGGCCTCCTCTCCCCCGGTCGCGGGAGTTCTCCGAACAGGCTGTCCATCAGGGCGCCGTGGGACACGGCCTGGACGCCCCCGTCGGGGCCGGTCGCTCCTTCCCCCGCGTCCTCGATCCGACTGACGTACCCGCCGTCGACCAGCTCCTTGAGCGCCGTCTCGATCGCGGCCTTCTTCTCGAGCGCGACGCGCTCCAGGCTCTTGGCGTCGGAAGTCCGTCCTCGGGGAAGCGACTGCAGGTAGGCCAACAGCCCCTTCGCACGGAACGACAGGTTCGGGTCCTCGAGCGCCGTCGTGTCGATGATGATCCCGCGGCCGTGTTGGCTCCCCTCGATTCGGATCATCGTCTCCCTCCCGCTTCCTTCCCTCGGACCGCCGCCGAAGCCGTCAGAGAGTACCGAGGCGCCCGAGACCGGCGCAACCCGTCGGTTCGGGTCCGTCGCGTTCGGCTATCGGAGATGGATCTCCACGACGTCGCCGTCCTCGAGGCGGTGATCGGCCGGGACCTGCTGCCCGTCGAATCGGCCCGACCCCCAAATCCGGACGTACTTCAGCCGCTCGACGAAGTCGCGGTGCACGGTGCCGACCGCGTCGAGCACGGTGCTCCCCTCCGCCAGCGTGTACGGCTCCGTCATGTCCGGCTTCTTCCCCGGCATCTTCGTGTAGACGCGGACGACGTGAAGCGCCTCGAAGACCCGCTTCCGCAGCGCGTCCACTCCGGAGCCGGTCGTCGCGGACGTCCCGTACACCGGGAACGGCAGCCTCTCCGCGAGCCGTTCCAGCGACGCGGGCGGCGCGAGATCCACCTTGTTGAGGACGATCCCCGTCGGAATCTCCCGGACCCGCTCCTCGGTCCCTTCGTCGACGGTCGCCACCAGGCGGAGGTGCTTCTCATCGAGGAGGCCGCGTAGCTCCTCGAGCTCTTCGAGGACCAGTTCGCCGTCGCTCGCGTCGAGGACGACCAGCCCGACGTCGCAGCCTCGGATCAGATTGAAGACCCACGGCTCGGTGTACTCCGACGTGATCGGCGGCAGGTCGAGCAGCTGGATCGAGACGTCCTCGAACGCCATCATCCCCGGGACCGGCGCGAGCGTCGAGAACGGGTACTCCGCCACCTCCGGCCGCGCGTTCGTCAGCGCGGTCAGCAGGCTCGACTTGCCGGTGTTCGGCGGGCCGATCAGCACGACCTGCCCGGCCCCTTCGAGGGGGACGTGATCGAGCCCCGATGACTTCCCGCTTCGCTTGGACTCGGACTGGCTCTCCCGCAGCTTGGCGATCCGGCGCTTGATGTCCGCCTGCATCTTGTCGGTCCCCTTGTGCTTGGGGATCGTCGCCAGCATCTCCTCCAGAATGGCGAGCTTCTCGTCGGGCTCCTTCGCGTACCGGAGACGCTTGCGGGCCTTGAGGAACTCCGGTGTCAGGTTCGCGGGCATCGTCTCAATCCTTCACGGCGCAGGGTAAAGGGTGCCGCGGGGCGCCGCAACGGGGCTCACTCGTTGTGCGGGATCTCGAGGGTACTGTTCCCGATGAATTCGCGAACGATCGCGTCTCCCGGGATCAGCCGGTGGTCGTTCACCTGTTCCAGCGTCAGCCCTTCCACGGACTCGAGCAGCTGACTGATCCGCTGATGGCGGATCTGCGCGTCGAGGTACGACGGGTACGGATCGAGGTCCTCCGGACGCGGCCAGACGCCGCCGTCTCCGACGAAGAACGGCTTGAGCGCCGGAAGGTCGAACGGCATCCCGCCGTTGATCCGCACGTCGGCGAGGCCCTTGAGCGGGATGATCGAGTAGAGCTCGCCGGCTCGTACGTAGTGCCAATGAAGCAGCGTCGCCAGCGGCGGGTGATTCCGATGGGTCGTGTCGCGCAGCGTGCGCCGCATCAGGCGGACGTCCTCGAACCGCGTCAGGCGCCGTCCCAAGGGATCCCCCGCGTACAGCGGAATCATCGGGTTCGGTTCGTACAGCGGGTTCATCGCCTCGATGTAGACGCGGAAGATGTTCGCACGATCGATGCCCTCGGTGATCGGCGGATAGAAGCCGTGGAGGCAGTCGAGAAGGAGGATCTGATCGTCGTCCCGTTTCACCGGCTTCGTGCCGGAGCGGTGCCCTTCCTTGAAGCTGTAGATCGGCTGCCGGATCGTGTCGCCGGCGAGCAAGCGCCGCAGGTGCTCGTTGAGCAGCTGGATGTCCAGCGCCTCCGGGGTCTCGTAGTTGCGGTCGCTGATCCAGTCCGTCGGATGCTCGATCAGCGACCAGAAGTAATCGTCGAGGTTGAGCACCAGGAATCTCAGTCCGTGACCTCGCAGTCGCTCGGTCAGCTTGACCGTCGTCGTCGTCTTCCCCGACGAGGACGGCCCGCTGATGAAGATCATCTTGATCTCGTCCCCGGCCTCGATCCGATCGATCACCTTCTGCGCCGCTTCGTCGAGCGTCGATTCGAACCGCTCGAGCGACTCGTCGACGAGCGGCTTCACCCGCCCGCTCCGCACGATCTCGCTGAGCCCTTCGACCGTGTCGCAATCCCTCGCGTGGTTCCACGCCAGGAGCGGCTCGAGATGCTCCTCGGGGTACCCGCTCCGCACGAACTGCTCGTCGCGGATCGCGCCCTCGCGAACCCAGTGATGCCCCCATCGATACGCCGTATACGAGTCCGCGATCTTGGTGAAGCCGTTGCTGCGCAGCACGTGCAGCACGCCGTCCTGCACCTCTTCGACCGTGGGGGGGAAGTTCGTCACGTGGTGCCGCGGATCGGCGTTGAGACAGACGATCACCATGTCCGCGAGGGCCTCGGCGATCCCCTCGTCGGTCCCGCCGGCAGCGAACACCCGATCGTTGATGCCGGGCACGTAGTCCTGCGCGAAGCCGCCGCCCGTGTCGGCCGCCAGCAGGATGACGTTGAACACCTTCTCCGGATCGAACGTCACCAGCGAGTGATTTCGCTTGCGTATCTTCCCGATTCGGTTCAGAACAGCCATGACACCGCGATTATAGCGGATTCATGCGTGACGCACGCGCGACGCTTCGCGTCACGTAGACGAAGGACCGGGTCCGCAAGTACGATCCGGCCCTTCGTCCGGTTGGTGACCTCGCTTGCCCGCTCAGCCTTCTCTGAGACAATCGCGACATGTTGCGCTTCGTCCGGTCGGTCCTCGTCTCGTTATTCGGTCCTGGCTTCGACCGGCTCCTCGCGCGTCGTCAGCGCGACGCCCTCGCGTCGGAGGAGATCGTAGACATCGTGCGCCTGCCACTGCTTGCAGCCGTCGACCACGACGGCGAGCGGGTTGTCGAGCAGCCACTCGTCGTGCAGGACCTCGAGGTCGCGCAGGTACTCGAGCGGGATCTCGTTCTCTTCGTCTCGCCCGCGCTGTACGATCCGCTCGTGGCAGACCTCGGCCGGCGTTCGCAGGTAGACGATCTTGTCCGGATCGGCGCACCAGTTGCTCTGGAGCCAGTCCCACATCCGGCAGTAGATCTGCCACTCCGACTCCGACATCAGACCGGTTTGATAGCAGTTCTTCGCGAAGACGTACCGGTCGCAGTAGACCGATCGCTCGAGGACGACCGCGGAGTGATCGATCATCCCAAGGACCTCGCTCCACGTCTTGGCTCGCGTCGTGAACGCGGCCAGCTGGAACGTGAACGCCCATCGCTTCGGGTCCTCGTAGAACATCCCGAGCAGGTTCGCCGCGAAGTCCTTCTGCCAAGCTCCGACCGGCTCCTCGATGAAACCGAACATCCCCGACTCGTGCAGCCGTCGGCCGACCGTGCTCTTGCCGGCGGCGATGTTGCCCTCGAAGAGAATCATCGTGCGCTGCCCCCTCACTTTCCCCCCCTTTGCGGAAGCTTCCCGTTCGGCCTCTCGGACCCCGGCTCGGCACGAGCACCGCGATCCGCCCGACATCTCTTCAGGAATGGATTCACTGCCCGAACCGCTGGAAAACCCACCCGTGGCTCTCATCATACGTGCCGCGATCGGCTCGGTGAAATCCGCTCCGCCTCGGGTCGTTCTCCCAAACGTTCATCCGATGGGCGTTTCGAGACCGTCACGCCGCCGGACGAGACAGACGTCCGGCGACCGTTCGTCTGCCGATCGCGCACGACACGCGCCACCGCGACTTTCGGGTCCCAGGTCCCACGATCGCCCCCTCGCCGTCGCCCCGACGCCGCGTTGATTTCGGAAGGTGCCCCAATACAATCCGTCGAATCAGGAGGCCGCATGCCGGAGAGACGTCAGACGTCGAGCGCGTTCGAGGCGAGCATCTTCGAGGCCGTACGCATCGCGTTTCGGATCACGCTACACAACCCGCGCATCGCCGTCCGCGCCCCGCGCTTGCTCTGGCGCCAGTGGCGCGCCGCGCGTCGCCGTCGACGTCACGAGCGGGCCGGCACGCACGTGCCGCCGTTCGTCATCTACTCCGTCACCGGCAAGTGCAACCTCGACTGCGACGGCTGCTACGACAAGCTGCTCCACCGAAGCGATCGCCCCGAGCTGACCGACGACGAGATGCGGCGGGTGCTCGACGAGGCCCGCGAGCTCGGCGTGTCGATCGTCCTCCTCGCCGGCGGCGAGCCGCTCCTCCGACGCCGTCTCCTCCGAACCACCGCCGACTACCCCGAGATCCTCTTTTTGCTGTTCACGAACGGATCGCTGCTCGACGAGCGCCGGATCGAGGAGCTGAAGCGGCAGCGTCACGTCGTCCCGGTGCTGAGCATCGAAGGCGACGAGACGAAGACCAACGATCGCCGCGGCGCCGGCACCTATCGACACGTGATCGCGGCGATGGAGCGCCTCCGACGTCGCCGCGTCTTCTTCGGGACCTCCACCACGCTGACGCGGGCCAACTTCGACACGCACCTCGACGAGGCGCACCTTCGCGATCTGATCCGAAAGGGTTGCCGGCTCTTCTACTCGATCAACTACGTCCCGGTGCAGCCCGGGACCGAGCATCTCCAGCTCGAGCCGGAGCAGGTCCGCGAACTCGAACGCCGGCTCGAGGTGCTCAGAAAGAGGCTGCCCGCGATCTTCATCGCGTTCCCTCACGACGAGGTCGCACTCGGCGGCTGCCTCGCCGCCGGACGCGGTTTCCTCCACGTCAACGCGTACGGCGACGTCGAGCCGTGCCCGTTCTCGCCGTACTCGGACACGAACCTCCTCGAGACGTCCTTCGCGGACGCACTGGGCTCCCCGCTTCTGCAGAAGATCCTGAACTCCGGCGTCGTCCTCGACGAGACCGACGGACAGTGCGCCCTTTGGAAGCGGCGCGAATGGGTCGCGAGCCTGCTCGAAGAGATAGCCTCCGAATGAAGAGCAAGCGGACGGCCGATCCGTTCGCGGAGATCGATCGGCTCGTCGACGCCCTCCTGACGCATCGAGGCCGGCGCGTCGCCCTGTTCACCGGGTTCGTCGTCCCGGAGTCGTTCCCCGGCGGCGAGAACGACGGGCCGCTCGGCACCGTTGCCCTGGCGCGCGCCCTGGATCGCGCCGGCTACGACGTCGCGGTCCACGCCGATCCGCAGGTCCTCGACCACACGACCTGGCTCGCCGCCGAGATCGGCGCGAACGTTCGCGTCGCCCCGATTCCCGGGACCCCGTCGGCCGAGTTCGTCGGCGCGATCGATGTCGCGATCGCGATCGAGAAGCCAGGCGAGAACTCGACGGGGCACCTGCACGCCTGGAACGGCCGCCGGATCGAGGAGGGGTCGACCTCGATCGACCAGCTGTTCGAACGGCTGAGCGCGGCGGGCAGGCCGACGGTCGCGATCGGCGATCGGGGAAACGAGATCGGCTTCGGCGCGATCCGCGACGAGGTCCTGTCTCTCGTTCCCGAGGCGCGGCGTTGCACCTGCGGCTGCGGCGGTGGGACCGCGGCGGTCGCCCCGGCCGACCACCTGTATCCGGCCGCGGTCTCCAACTGGGGCTCGTACGGGCTGTGCGCCGGCCTCGCCGTTGCGACCGGGGACCCCTCGCTCGCGCTCCGCCCCGAGGAAGAAGAGCGCCTCCTCAACGTCGCCGCCGTCCGCGGCTACCGGGACGGGCTATTGAAGGCCGTCGCGTTCGGCGTCGACGGGATCAGCGGCTCGATCTCGATCCGGATCGTCGGCGCGCTGGAGGAGCTCGTCGCCCGAGCCGGCGAAGCCGGATGAAGAGAGCGCCTGTGCGTGGCCCCATCGAAGGAAGGAACGAGGCGCTTCACGGGTAGCCAGCTCGGGCCAAGGGATCCTCTAACACCCGCAGAGATCGGCTTACCGCTGCTCCCTTCCGGGCCTCACGGGGTTCACCGACATGCGCCGCAGAGGGCTCGACCGTCAACGCCGCTTGCCCGAGGACGGACCCTCACGCCTTCCCCCTCCGGAAGCCCTTCGGCTCCACGTGAGCGGGTTGTGGATGCAGGGGACCGCTAGCCCCCCACCTAGCACAGGCGGTGGCGGAGGGGGCGGGATTTGAACCCGCGGTACCCACGAGGGGTACACCGGTTCTCCAAACCGGCGGATTCGGCCGCTCTCCAACCCCTCCGGCGGATCGATTCTAGGGGGCGAGACACGAGGCCGCAACTTGTCTGTGGGATCCCTTTAATACCTTTCACAAGCCGCGAGTATCTCCCTCACTACGCGTGCCAAGATGTAGGCAACTGCTGGCTGCTGCAGAGACCTGCACAGGCAAATGTGGCATCGGCCGTGACCGACCCGTGTGTCCCTCTTGCCTGGTCACTTGCGATCGCTTGTCCCCGGAATACGTGCCCCGGTATCATCAGGAGTCATACTCCAAAAAGTGCCGCTATCAAGAGAAAAACGGACAAGGAGAAGCAGGTGAGTTCGCTAGCTCTCCCGATCGTCACAGCGCTTCTGATCGCGACGGGCGTAGCGGGATCGATCTGGATACTCACAAGGCACTGGAGGCGATTCCACTCCCGGAATCACAGACTCGCGAGCGCCTCCGGAGTGTCCGCAGATGCAGAAGATAAAACCCATGCGAAGCTGACAGGGCCGGCTTCCTCGGTCCGCGAGCATGGCCGGACAATCCGACTAGGCAAGATCCTCACTGCGGCTATGGTCCTGTTGCTGCTGTGGTTTCTCCTGGCCTACCATACCATTGCCATCTCAGAATCGGGGATGCTAGTTATCCTGAAGAAGACATCGTGGACGTTCGATGGATGCATCATTATCGAAGGGAACTGGCAGCTGCTCGCACTTCATCACCCAGTGCTTGCGTCACGGCTACTTGTAGGGCAAGGAACGTGGCTTCTTGGGAGTTCCCCATGACTTCCTTGAATGAGGAACTTGAGCGTTCTAGGATCCTCTCACTACGCGATGGTGAACCGTGAGAAGCCACACTCCAGTCCGTAGGCGAATGCATTGTTAACCGGACTATGTCCTTGTTGCTTCTGGGACCAATCGTGTGAACCTCAGCATCAGGTTCTGCGACTCGTTGACAAACCCCGTGATAGTCTCTCGTGTCAGCTCTTCCGTGACGATGGTGCCGTCTGGCTTGTGTCGCAAGACAAGAACGGCTGCATCGTCCCACTCGTTTGGCTCCCTTGTTGCCACTGGGTTATGTGCAACATCGTTTCGGCGCTTCCTTGTCACGTGGAGATCTTCGCATAGGGCGTTGATGTCGTCTAGAGCGAGATCTGAACGCTGACGAAGGAGTTCTCTCAGTATCTCTATTCGCTTGAAGAGTGACACCCTACTAGTAGCAGAGGATAGGACTTCGTCCTGTCCGAAGGCTCTAATAGCCAAGTTGACGAGTTGCTCCAGCGCACCGCAATGAGCTACGAACATCCCGACGCCTAGCGCGAATCGATTTGCACCGTCGGTCACTTCAGCAGCCAAGTCGGTGCCCTGCGCGCATGTCATGAGGATATCTCCCCCCTTTCCAAAGCATTGAAGGATTGCCTTCACAACCGAGAAGTTCGCCGATCGATCGCTTGTCGCCAAGAGCGATCAAGCGTCCGACGAGGTTCGGGCCTACTGGTGCTATTCAGTTAGAGCCTTGATCTTCCCTTCAATCTCGGAGATCTGTTGTGCTTGCCCTGCATCATCGATTGCGTCTGTCCGTAGCAGATAGAGAGCTTCTTGGTAAGCATCAATAGCCTTCTTCCGGTTTCCCTTGAACTCCGCTTTCTTTGCCACTTCCAGATAGCCCTCTAGTTGAATGTCGTGTATGAAGCCCGTAAGACGTGCCTCAAGATCGGCCAAGTCAACGGTGTCACCCGTCTTACTGCGGAACTCCTGTAGCTTCACCAGAGCCTTCTCTATCGTCGTGATTCCCGATTTCTGCGATACTGTCACCTTCGCCTTCGCAAGAGCGGCTTCAACGATGTGCTCTGCACCATTGCGGATCGCCGCTGTACGATCCTTCTCGAATTGCGCTAGAAGCTCTGATGGCTTCGGTGTGATCGTCGAAATGCCCTGGCTTTCGTACTCCAATAGCGCATTCAGGTTGTCGCTCAGGACTTGCAATCGCCGCATCAGCGTCTCTGGGTTCCTTGTTGTATCAATCAGCTTCGCAGACTCCTGGATGATACGTACACGATTCGCGGCATCACGAGAGACAGTCGCAGCACACTCCGCGCACAATCCATCTCGATCAACAACCAAGAATAGACCTCGCTTGCTACACAATCGGCACTTGGGCATCTCGCGCCATTATACCCCGGAAGTTGCGTGCGGGGAGAATGTAATGTCCTGTGCGGTACGTTAGTGGCTTCGCCTTCGGGTCTAGCTCCTGGAATCGAGTGCGAGGCACTCCGCTCGGGTACGCAGACGATGAGGTACTGGACCGCTGCGATCTCCGATCAGCAAGTGGGATGCGCGTAGCGACGAGTCAGGTGTATTTGGAAGCAAAGTGGGCTTGCCGCGGAGCGCCAGAGGCAAGACAGGGATTGCCTTCCTATTTGAACCCGCGGTACCCACGAGGGGTACACCGGTTCTCCAAACCGGCGGATTCGGCCGCTCTCCAACCCCTCCGGCGGATGGATGATAGGGACCGGGAAGGAACGCCGCAAGCGATGCGTCACGAAGACAACCCACGTTTCGTCGGGAAAGGCGTGAGGCCCGGGGGGCTGGTCCCGGGCCTCTGGAGGTTGGTGCGTATGGTGGGTGCTCTCACTAGATCGCCCGAATGATGCCTCTCCCGCGTGAAGGTCCTGTCGGCATGGTGTGACAGAATTGTGTGCCCGAAAGCGCCCCGGAAACGGGATCTCAACCCGTCCGCGGCGTCGAGGCTCGTCGACGGCCGGGCCCGCCCGCCGCGGGCGTCCGGAGCGGAGTTGCACGAGATTCCCTGCGGACATATCCTTCAGCATTTCGCTTCTGGCATCCTGTTGTCAAACGGCGGGGGGAGAATCGCGTGACGGGACTTCTGGCAACCGGCTTGGCGATCACGCTGGGCTACGTCCTCGGAGAGACCGTTCGGAAGCTCGGCCTTCCCCGGGTCACCGGCTACATCGTCGCGGGGCTGATCCTGAACCCTCGGGTCACCGGGCTCGTCACGAGCTCGTTCGTCGATTCGATGGGAACGACGACCGACCTCTCCCTCGCCGTCCTGACCTTCGCGATCGGGGGAACGCTGGCGTTCGGTCCCCTGCGCGAGCTCGGGAAGAAGATTCTGTTCATCGCGCTCGGCGAGTCGCAGCTCTCCGCCTTGCTCGTGGCCGCCGGCTGCCTCGCGACCCTGCCGTTTCTCCTGCCCGGCGAGGGGAGCCTTCTCACGACCATCGCACCGCTCGCGATCCTGTTGGGCGCGCTCGCCTCCCCCACCGACCCGTCGGCGACGCTCGCCGTCGTCAGGCAGTACCGGGCGAAGGGGATGGTGACGTTCAGCATCATGGCGTCCGCCGCGATCGACGACGCCCTCGGCATCCTGAACTACAGCCTGGGCGTGGTCATCGCGTTGGTCCTGATCACCCACCGCGTCGAGGGGATCGGGACGATCCTCGAGCCGCTGGTCGCGGTCGGCGGGGCGCTCGGCCTCGGGGCGGCGTCGGGCCTGGCGTTCCGGTTCGCGCCAAGGTGGCTTCGCGGCGACAGCGACGGGCTCCAGATCGCCCTTCTTCTCGGGCTCCTCGGCGTCTGCTACGGGGTCTCCACCATCCTCGGACTCGACCAGCTCCTCGCCACGATGGCGATGGGCATCCTCGTCGTCAACGCGACCCGGAGGCAGGAGCGGCACCGCATCTTTCATCTCCTCGAGGAATCGGTCGAGCCGGTCGTGTTCATCGTCTTCTTCACCGTCAGCGGGATGCTCCTCGACGTCGGCGTCCTCCTCCGCTACCTCCCCGTCGTCCTCCTGTTCGTCGTCTTCCGGTCGGCCGGGAAGCTGGCGGGTGCCTACCTCGGGGCGCGGCTCGGGCGCGCGGCGTCCGCGGTCCGTCGCTACACCGGGTGGGGGCTGATTCCGCAGGGAGGGATCGTCATCGGCTTGGCCCTGCTCGCGCAGCAGAACGCCGGCTTGGCGCCGATCAGCCACATCCTGCTGAACGTCATCATCGGGGCGACGGTCATCCACGAGCTGATCGGACCGCTGACGGCCAAGCTGGCGATCACCAAGTCGGGGGAGACCGAGGCGACCGGATAGGCTCGTCGTCCCGATCAGCTGTTCGACCAGGGAAAGGACGTCTTCGCCGTCGTCACCCGAGCGCTCACTTCCTCGTCGGGGCGAGCTTCGTCATCCGCCCGGCGTCGACCGCCTCCTGGGCGACGTCGCGGAGCTTGAACTTCTGGACCTTCCCCGACTGGGTCATCGGGAACCCGTCGACGACCTCGACGTACCGCGGGACCTTGAAGTTGGCGATCTCGCCGACGCAGTAGTCGACGATCTCCTGCGGATCGACCGTCTCTCCCTCGCGCGGGATGACGTACGCGACGGCGACCTCGCCGAACACGTCGTCGGGGACGCCGATCACCGAGACGTTCTGCACCTTCGGATGGGTGAACAGGTACTCCTCGATCTCGGCCGGGTAGACGTTGAACCCTCCGCAGATCAGCATGTCCTTCTTCCGGCCGACGATCTTCACGTAGCCGTCCGCGTCCATCGTCGCCAGGTCGCCGGAGTAGAGCCATCCCTCCTCGTCGACCGTCTCGGCGGTCGCCTCGGGCGCGCGGTAGTAGCCGAGCATCACGTTGTACCCCCGGCAGGCAAGCTCGCCCATCTCCCCGGTCGGAACCGGGTTGCGATCGTCGTCGGCGATCTTGACCTCGATCCCTTCGAGCGGCCGTCCGACCGTCTCGACGCGCCGCTCGATCGGATCGTCGAACCGGGTCATCGTGATCACCGGCGACGCCTCGGTGAGCCCGTAGGCGATCGACACGTTGCAGTGAAGCTCCTCCATCGTCCCCTTCATCACCTCAATCGGGCACGGCGCGCCGGCCATGATCCCGGTCCGCAGGGTCGAGACGTCGTAGGACGAGCCGTCTTCCTTCCCCTTCCGGTTCTCCGCGAGCTCGAGGACGAACATCGTCGGGACGCCGTACAGGACGGACACGCCGAACCGCTCGACCCATTCGAGCGCCTCCTTCGCCCGGAAGACCTGCATCGGGACCATCGCCGCCCCCCACGTGATCGCCCCGGCGATCCCCATCACGCAGCCGAAGCAGTGGAAGAAAGGCACCGCGAGGAGGAAGACGTCCTCCTCGGTCGTGTGCAGGACCTCGGTGACCTGCTCGGCGTTTCGGGCGATGTTGTGATGCGAAAGCATCGCCCCTTTCGGGCTGCCGGTCGTCCCCGAGGTATAGAGGATGAAGACGTTGTCGCTCGGATCGCAGCTCGCCTCGCGCTCGGAGAGAGCGCCGTCGTCGAGCCTCGCCGCGCCGAGGGAGACGACCTCGTCGAACCGGTGCATTCCTTCCCCCGGCTCCCCGACGATCACGACGTGCCGCAGGTTCGACAGCCTTCCACGGATCTCGCCGATCATCCCGAGGTAGTCGATCCCGACGAACGACCCGACCGCGAACAGCGTCGTCGCCTCGGAGTCGTCGAGGATGTACTCGACCTCGTGCGTCTTGTACCGGGTGTTCATCGGGACGACGACCGCCCCGATCCGGGCGATCGCGAAGTAGGCGACGACCCACTCGGGGACGTTCGGCATCCACAGCCCGACCTTCTCGCCCGCCCCGACGCCGATCTCCAGCAGGCCGCGGGCGAGCCGGTCGACCTGCGCGTCCAGCTCCCCGTAGGTGAACGTCGCGCCGCTCGGATCGAGGACGGCGTTTCGATCCGGGAATCGCTCGGTCGTGTCGCGAAGGACTCGGGACAGGGTTCTCATCGATTCACCTCACACCGAATGGATGTCGCCCGGATTATCGGGGACGCCCCTCGATGCCGCAAACTGGCCCGCACTCCGAACCTCCCGTACAATCTGGCGTTCGGGCCGTTGCAAGCGTATCCCGACGGTTCGGAGGAGGGGGAGATGATCCCGGCCGTATCGTTCATCGGTCATCACGACTCCGGCAAGACGCGGCTGCTGTCGCGCCTGATCCCCTTCCTCGTCGACCGCGGGGTCCGCGTCGGGGCGGTCAAACACGCCCCGCACCTCGCCGCGGCCGAGGAGCCGGGAACGGACTCCGGCGCGCTCGCCGCGGCCGGCGCCGAGCCGGTCCTTCTGCTCGGCGAGTCGGACGCCGTCCTCCGGTGGAGGCGCTCCCCGGAGGAGGGGATCGAGCGGCTGATCGATCGCCTCTTTCCGGACTGCGATCTCGTCCTTGTCGAGGGACTGAAGCGAGGCCCGTTCCCGAAGATCGAGGTCTTCCGCCGCGGCCGCGAGATCGCCCGCGAGCCGCTCGCCGGGGAGATCGACGTGATCGCCGTCGTCACCGACGACCGGATCGCCGCGCCGGACGGAACGGCCGTCCTGTCGCCGAACGACCTTCCGGGGATCGCCGACCTCCTCGAATCGATCCTCCTCTAGGCGTCCCGATTGCGTCTCCATCGGGCCTGTGATACCCTCGACGGGTGATGAACAGCCCTTCCGCCGCACGCTCCGCGGCCACGAAGACCGACGCCGCCGCGACGCTGTACCTCGTCCCTCGCGCGATCGATCGGCTCGGCGAGGGGCGCCGATTGGCGGCCCCGTTCCTCTCGGATTCCGAGACCGACGTCTCCCGGGTCCTGCGCGGCGCCCACCCGGACCTGATCGAGCTGACGCCGCTCGAGAAGAAGGAACGAATCGGGATCGATCAGGTCCGCGAGGTGATCCACCGGGCGCAGTTCTCGGCGGTCCAGGCGAGGCGGAAGGTCTGCCTGATCCCCCGCGCCGAGGCGCTCACGCCGGAGGCGGCGAACGCGCTGCTCAAGATCATGGAGGAGCCGCCGCGCGACCTCGCGTTCGTCGTCCTTGCCGAGCATCCGAGCGACCTCCTCCCGACGATCGTCTCCCGCTGTCGGGCGGTCCGGATCCCGCCGCCGGCGCGAGAGACGGTCGTTCGTCGCCTGACCGACGCCGGCTACGCGGCGGACGACGCGGCGTGGCTCGCCCGCGTCGCCCTGCGCGACGGCGACCTCGACCGGCTCGCCGAGACGCGGATCGACGTCGCCGCCGCCCGTGACGCCGCATCGACCGAGCTGCGCGGCGGAGCCGCTGTCGAGACGATCGGTGCCGCGCTCGGCGACGATCCGATCCGCCGCTACGAGGCGCTCCTGTCGCTCGTCGCGCGGATCGCCGCGCAGGACGCCGAGCTGCTGACCGTCGGCGTGCGAGCGCTCGCCCATCAGGACCGCGAGACCCTCGCCCGCTTCCTTCAGGAGCTCCTTTCCGCCTGCTTCGACCTGATCCGCGCGCCGTTCGACCCGGGAGGCGATCGACGGCCGCTCCCGGAGATCCGGAAGCGGATCGGGGCCGAGCGTCTTCAGGATCTCTGCACGGCGATCGACGGCGCGTACCGGTCGGTCGTCGTCTACGGACCGCCGGAGGCCGTTCTGCTATCGTTGATGCTGACGCCGGGAGGTCCCGATGGCGAATGACCGCGTCGTGCTGATCCGGATCCACAACCTCGATCGGGAGACGGCCTGTTTCAACGCGGGCTCGGTCTCGGTTCGGCCAGGCCAGTCGTGCGTCGTCGACCACAACGGGCTGCGGCTCGGCGTGATGCTGAACGAGCTCGAGGCCGGCGCCGGGTTGAGCGAACAGCTCGACCGGGTCGTCCGGACCGCCTCCCAGCGGGACGTCGACACCCACCGCTACAACCAGGCCGACGCCGAGCGGATCCTCTTCTCGACCCGGGAGGTCGTGGCGCGGCACAAGCTCCCGATGCACCTCGTCGCCGCCGAGTACACGCTCGATCGGAGGCAGCTCCGCATCTACTTCACGGCCCCCCATCGCGTCGACTTCCGCGCCCTTCTCCGCGACCTCGCCGGCCGGTACAGCACGCGGATCGAGCTTCGGCAGATGGGCGCGCGCGACGAGGCGCGGATCAAGGGCGGGATCGGGCGCTGCGGCCTCGAGATCTGCTGTCATCGATTCCTGCACGAGCCGAGCCCGGTCCCGATGGAGATGGCGTACGACCAGGAGCTGTTCGTCTCCCCCGAGCGGATCACCGGTTGCTGCGGCCGGTTGATGTGCTGCCTCGCCTACGAGCACGAGACCTACAAGCAGGCGTTGAGCCGCCTGCCCGGGCTCGGCGCTCAGGTCGCCTGGAAGGAGAAGAAGGGGAAGATCATCTCCCACAACATCTTCCGGAACACAGTGACGATCCTGACCGACGGCCGCGACCGGATCGAGGTCGACGGGGCCGAGGTCAAGGTCCTTCAGCCGGGGAAGCGTCGGAGGCGATGAGGCGGGCCCCTTCCCGTTCCAGGAGCTCCCATTCCGCCGCGGTGACCAAGGCTTCCACGCGCGCCGCCTTGGCGGTGTACTGAACGATCCGCGCCCTTCCGGACACCGTCAACGGCGTGAGCTTGTGGACGGCGCCGAGCGGGAAGGTGAACGCGACCGCGCGCTCCTCCGGGTAGACGATCGACGCGATCCGCTCCTTGAGGCGCTCGACGCCGGCTCCCACGAGCGCCGAGACCGGGACGCCTTCGATCCCTTCGGGCGCGCCGCCGGGGCAGAGGTCGATCTTGTTCAGCACGTTCAACGTCTCCGGCCGGTCCTCCTGCTCGTGGAAGACCTCCTGCTCGAGGATCTCGAGGACGCTCCGGTGGTCCTCCTCCCACGTCGGCTTGGCGACGTCGACGACGTGAACGAGGAGATCCGCGTGCTGCGCCGCCTCGAGCGTCGCCGCGAAGGCCGGGACGAGGTGATGCGGAAGATCCCGGATGAAGCCGACCGTGTCGGCGAACAGGGCGACGCGCCCGTGGGCGATCGCCCCGCGCCGGACGACGGCGTCGAGCGTGGCGAACAGCTTGTCCTCGACGAAGGCGTCCGCGTCGCACAGGCGATTGAGGAGCGTCGATTTCCCGCTGTTCGTGTAGCCGACGAGCGCGACCCGCGGGACGTCGCTTTTCATCCGCCGCTTCCGGCGGACGCCCCGCTCGGCCGTCGCCTTCACGAGCCGCTTCTCGAGCGTGTGGATCCTGCGGTTGATCTTGTTCCGATCGAGCTCGAGCTGCGTCTCGCCCGGCCCGCGCGTCCCGACGCCGCCGGCCGCGCCGCCGCCGATCCGCGTCAGGGCCGTCCCCCAACCGCGCAGACGGGGAAGCAGGTAGCGGAGCTGCGCCAGCTCGACCTGCAGCCTCGCCTCCTTCGTCGCCGCCCGTTGGGCGAAGATGTCCATGATCAGCTGCGTCCGGTCGACCACCTTCCGCCCGAGCGCCTCCTCGAGGTTGCGCCCCTGGGCCGGCGACAGCTCGTGATTGAAGACGATCGCGTCCGCCTCGAGCTCCGCCGCCGCGGCCTTCACCTCCTCCACCTTGCCGCGGCCGACGAACGTCGCCGGATCGGGCCGGCGCCGGTTCTGAACCACGGTCGCGAGCGTCGCGATCCCGGCGGTGTCGGCGAGCGATTCGAGCTCGCGAAACGCCGCTTCCCCGTCGGGCGAACCGTCGGCGATGCCGACGAGGATCGCCCGCTCCTCCCCGTAGACGCGGGCCCGCTCTCCGAGGCGGTCTTCGATCAGCGGTCCGCGGTTTCGGTCATCCTTCGCGGCGCTCAATCCTCGCTCCAAGGCTTGACAGCTTCTCCTCGAGGCGCGCGTAGCCCCGATCGATGTGCTCCAACTGGGTCACGGTAGTGTATCCGTCGGCCGCCAGACCGGCGAGGACCATCGCCGCGCCGCCTCGGATGTCCGTCGCCGCGATCGACCGCCCGCGCAGCGAGTCGACGCCGTCGATCGTCAGCGTCGTCCCGTTCCGGCGGATCCGGGCCCCCATCTCGCAGAGCGCGCCGACGTACGAGAATCGCCCTTCGAAGACCGCCTCGACGAGACGGCTCGAGCCGGACGCCCGCGACAGATAGGCGACCAGCGGGGGGTGCAGATCGGTCGGGAACCCCGGGTGCGGCGCGGTGACCACCTCCGCGGGAAGCGGCCGCTTGGCCCCCTGCACCGCGATCGCGTCCGCTTCGACCTTCACTTCGGCTCCGGTCGATTCGAGCGGCCGAAGAAACGGCGCCAGGTGCTCGGGCCGCGTTCCTTCGACCGTGACGGAGCCACCGGTGATCGCTCCCGCCAGGAGGAAGGTCCCCGCCTCCATCCGATCCGGGATCAGCGTGTGCTCGACCCCCCGAAGCCGGCTTGCTCCTGCGATCCGATACGTCCGATCGTCGGCCTCGATCTCCGCCCCCATCGCCCGAAGCAGGCGCGCGAGGTCCGCCACCTCCGGCTCGATCGCTCCGTTCTCGACGATCGTTTCCCCGGACGCGAGCGTCGCGGCCATCAGGATCTGCTCCGTCGCGCCGACCGACGGATACGGAAGCGCGATCCTCGCTCCGACGAGCCGGTCGGCCGTGACCGCGACCACGCCGTCCTCCTCTTCGACCCGCGCGCCGAGGGCGCGGAGGCCGTCGAGGTGCAGATCGACCGGCCGGCGTCCGATCGCGCAGCCGCCGGGAAGCGGGACGACCGCCCGTCCGAGTCGGGCGACGAGCGGAGCGAGGACGAGGAACGAAGCGCGCATCTGGCGGACCGAGTAGTCGTCGGCGACGGGGGAGAGGGACGCCCCCGCCGCGATCGAGACGTGATCGCCGTGACGGACGACGCGCCGCCCGAGCGCGCCGAGGGTGTAGAGGATCGTGCTGACGTCCCGCAGCTGCGGGACGCGATGCAGGACGACCGGCTCGTCGGTCAGGAGGGAGGCGATGCACGCGGGAAGCGCGGCGTTCTTCGCCCCGTCGACGCGCACCGCGCCGGAAAGCGGAACGCCCCCTTCGATGCGGAAGGACTCCATCGGCTACGGCAGGTAGCGGAGCGGGTCGATCGGGAACTCGCCGTTTCGGATCTCGAAGTGGAGGTGCGGGCCGGAGGAGATTCCGGTGTTTCCGGAGAGGGCGATTTCCTGGCCCATCTCGACGTAGCGGCCGGGGGAGACGATCGCGCTCGCCAGATGGCCGTACATCGTGAAGTAGCCGTCGGCGTGCTCCAGGATGAGCACGTTCCCGTAGCCGGGCTGCTCGCCGTAGAAGTAGACCTCGCCGCCGGCCGCGGCGTGCACGACCGCCCCCTCCGGGACGTCGAGGTCGATCCCGTCGTGATGATGCCGGTTCCCGAGCACCGGGTGGACGCGCCAGCCGAACGTGGACACGACCTCGCCCTCGAGCGGCCAGATGAACCGGGAAGGCACGCCGTTCGACAGGCGGACGACGTCGTCCCAGAACGTCGTCGTCACGCCCGGGATCAGGATCCGGTCCCCGGCGAAGATCGTCGAGGACGCGGTCAACCCGTTCGCGGAGGTCAGCGTCTCGACCGGAACGGCGTACGTCAGCGAGATGTCGGTCAACGTCTGGCCGCGCTGAATCGTGTGCACGACCCCCTCCCGCGAGGCGTAGAGGACCCGGCCGGGCTGGAGCTGACCGCCGCCGAACAGCCGGTTGCTCGCGAGGAGGTTCGACGCGGAGACGCCGAGCTCGGCCGCGATGCCGTTCACGGTCTCTCCGTCCGAGACGGTGTGGCGGAGGATCGCGTCCTCGATCGCCGGAAGCGGAGCCGCCGTGTCTTCTTCGGTCGCGATCGGGAAGACGTCGAGCGGCACTTCGTCGGTCGCACCGTCCTCCCGGACGGTCGCGTCGTCGATGACGGTCAGCGGCTCGTTCCCTCCAGAGCGCGTGAGAACGATCGGCAGCACGATGATCGCGACGAGGAACAGCACGGCGAGGACGACGCGATCCCTCCGGATCGGTTTCTTCGTACGATAGCGATCGCCGTAGCTAATCACTGCTCATCAACTCAAGGAACTGGTCGTTGTCCTTGGTCGCCTCCATCTTTCCCTTGATGAACTCCATCGCCGCCTGTGGATCGTTCAACTGTGCCATCATCTTACGGAGGATCCACACCCTGTTCAATTCCTTCTCGCCGAGGAGAAGCTCCTCCTTCCGCGTCGCGCTCTGCTCGACGTCGATCGCCGGGAAGATCCGCTTGTTCGACATGTTCCGATCGAGGATCAGCTGCATGTTTCCGGTCCCCTTGAACTCCTCGAACACGACCTGATCGAGCTTGCTTCCGGTGTCGATCAGTGCCGTCGCGATGATCGTCAGGCTTCCGCCGTTCTCGATGTTCCGCGCCGCGCCGAAGAACTCCTTCGGCTTGTACAGCGCCGACGGGTCCATGCCGCCCGACAGGAGCTTCCCGGACGCCGGGATCGACAGGTTGTACGCCCGCGCGAGTCGGGTCACCGAGTCCATCAGGACGACGACGTCCTTCCCGAGCTCGACGAGACGCTTGGCGCGGTCGGTCACGAGCTCGGCGATCCGCGTGTGGTGTCGCGGCTCCTGATCGAACGTCGCCGCGACGATCTCCCCGCTCGGAACCGACCGTTGGAAATCGGTGACCTCCTCCGGCCGCTCGTCGACGAGAAGGACGAACAGCTTCACGCCGGGGTAGTTGGCGTTGATCCCGTTGGCGATCTGCTTCAACAGCGTCGTTTTCCCCGCCATCGGCGGCGACACGATCAGGCCGCGCTGCCCCTTCCCGATCGGGCAGAACAGGTCGATGATCCGCGTCGAGATCTCCTCCGGGTCGTGCTCCAAACGGTACATCTCGTCCGGATGAAGCGGGATCAGGTCCTTGAACTGCACCCGCCGGCGCGACTCGTCCGGATCGATCCCGTTCACGTTCTCCGCCTTCTGCAGCGCGAAATAGCGCTCTTCGTTCTTCGGCGCTCGGATCATCCCGGTGATCAGGTCGCCGTCACGGAGCGCGAAGCGCTTGATCTGCGAGGGCGACACGTAGACGTCGGTCCGGCCAGGCAGGCAGCTATCGCCGCGCAGGAATCCGTACCCGTCCGGGTGCAACTCGAGGATTCCGTCCGTGAAGTGGAGCTCGTGCACCCTCGCCAGATGCGTCATCACCAGGCGGAGGAGATCGTCCTTCCCGGACTGCCTGTTGTTCCTCAGCTCGAGCCGTTCAGCGACCTCGAACAGCTCGTCGATCGTTCTCTCACGCAGTTCGCGTACTTCCATCATCGAAATCACCTCAGAACTGGATGCCCCTGAAGACGATCAGCGCGGTGGCACCGAAGTAGAAAAGCAGCAGGGCGGCCGAACCGACCCCGATTCCCAGAACGCGCCGCCGGGAGCGCGCCCCCAGCGACACCATCGCGACGACGGTCAGGACGACGCCGCAGACCGCGACGACCACCTGATCCGCCTCCCCGCCGTTCAAGCCCGCGTAGATCGAGCCCCGCCGGAACGCCGCGTCGGCGAAGAAGAGGGTCAGGATGTTGAACATGTTCGAACCGAAAAGGTTGCCGACGATCATGTCGTACGCCCCGATCCGCAACGCCCCGATCGACGTCGCCAGCTCGGGGAGCGACGTCACGATCGCCACGAGGATCGCGCCCATGAACGAGGCCGACAGGCCGGACGTCAGCGAGATCTCCTTGCTCGCGCGGATCAGGAAGATCCCCGAGACGACGATCACCGCAGCACAGATCAGGAAGCCGACGATCGCGACCTTGAGCGAGATCCCCTCCCATTGAGCCTCCTCCTCGACCGTCTCGTGGCGCTCCGCGTGAAAGAGGAGGAAGACGCCGGCGACGTAGCCGACGAGGATCAGCCAGCTCACCGGGCTGATCCCGAGGAAGGTCGCCCGCGGCGCCAGGACGATCCCGAGCACGCCGAACAGCGTCAAGAGCACGGCCATCCCGCCGCTCAGCGTGTGATACCCGCGCGCCTTGAGGAGGAACGGCCCCCGCCCGAGGAGGAGGACGTCCATCACGGCGATGATCACGACGTTGAACAGGTTGCTCCCGAACGCGTTGCCCAGCGCGATGTTCGGCACGTCGAAGCTCGCGCCGGAGATCGTCGTGGTCAGCTCCGGGATCGACGTCAGCGTCGCGAGGAAGAGGAGCCCGATCCAGCCCTGCCCGATCCCCGTCCTCCTCCCGATCGCTTCCCCGTACGGAGCGAGGCGGATCCCCGCGAAGACGATCCCCAACGCGGACAGAACGAACGTCACCCAATGGAGGATCATCCGAACGTCTCACCCCTGCGCACGTTGGATTGGTTCATACAATCCTTCCACGGTCCGCGGGACAGGAGGTCAAGCGCCGCGCCTGCGGCGCGAAAGCGAACCGCGTGGTCCTGATCTACTCGAGCCCGCGGGCGGTCCCCGCGACGGCTAAAGCTTCTTGAACAGCCACTTCACCATGTCCCCGTACATCTTCAGACGGTCGAGGATTCCCCTGGCAAGACCGCGCTTCTCTTCCTTCAGGATGTGCGTCACCCCTTCGAGCTTGACGTATTCCTTGCGCCATCCCTCTTTCGACGCGAGCCGCGAGAGCGCGATCTCGATCCCGTAGTTCATCTCTGCCACATTCTCTTGCGCCCGCTCCCACAGCCTTCGGGTCAGGACCCGCTGACCGGAGGCGTACGGGTTGATCTTCTGGGCGAAGTCCGTGTTCTTCCGTCCGTCGGCGAACACGCCCACGACCATGTCCAGCCCCTCTTCGCGGTACGCTCGAACCATCCGATCGACGTGCTCCGTCGTCAACCCAACGAGGTCCGCGTCGAGGAACAGGAGCGTATCGTTCCTCGCTTCGGAGACACCGACGGCGAGCGCCGCTGCCTTGCCCCGATTTTCGGGAAGAGTCACGACCCGGACCGGGAAACCCTTCGCTTCCTCCGCCGTTCCGTCCTCCGACCCGTCGTCGACCACGATCACCTCATCGATGAACGTGCTCGCGATGATGGGAACAAGGACAGCGCCGATTCGCCCAGCCTCGTTGTATGCAGGTACCACCGCGGAAACACGCATGAGAATGCTGGTGATGCTGACGAAGTTGGGTTATCGCCCCATCCCCTTCACGGCACACATTTTACCCCTTGGCGCCCGTCAAGTCAATTCCAGTACCGTGTGACACCCTCCCGGCCGACGCGCCGTCGGCCGCGTCGAACCAGCCGACGGCCTCTTCGACCAGCTCTCGTTCGGTGGCGAACGTGCCGACCGGCACCGGGAACGACTCGATGAAGCGGCCGCCGTAGCTGCGGGACAGGACGCGCTGATCGGTGAGGACCACGATCCCGTGATCCGCCTTCGTCCGGATCAGCCGGCCGACCCCTTGGCGCAGCTTCAACACCGCCTGCGGCAGCGACAGTTCCCGGAACGGATCGCGCCCCTCTCTGGCGAGTCGATCGGCGAGCGCGGAGAGGATCGGATCGGTCGGCACGGAAAACGGAAGCCGGGTGATGACGAGGAACTCCATCTCCTCCCCGGGAAAGTCGACCCCCTCCCAGAAGCTCTCCGTGCCGAGCAGGATTCCGCCCCCCGGATGGGCGCGAAACCGCTCGATCAGCTTGCTCCGCGGTCCGTCGACCCCCTGGGCGTACGCGACGATCTCCGGGGGGATCCGTTCCCGAACGGCCCGCAGCATCCGATACGACGTGAACAGGGCGAGCCCCTTCCTCTCCAGCCTCGCGGCCAGCGTGGCGAGGAGCGACGCCAGTGCCTCCGCGTACGCGTCTCCCTCGTCGTCGATCGGAGGGAAGTAGGCGGGGACGGACACCTTCATCCGATCGACGAACGAGAACGGACTCTCGACGACCGCGGTCCGGACGCGGAGGACACCGTCGGTCAGTCCGATCGACCGGGCCAGGTACTCGAAGTCGCCGGCCAGCGAGAGCGTCGCCGAGGTGAGGACGACCGACTCGACGCGCGGATAGAGGAGCCGCTGGAAGAACAGCGCCACGTCGAGCGGCGTCGCGTGCAGCGCGACGCCGTCGTATTCCCGTTCGTACCAATGAACCGTGTTCTCGTCCGGCGGGACGCTGATCGCTCTCGCGACGTCCCCCAAGCCGACGATCCGATCGACGTGCCCCTCGAGCTCCTTGAGCGTCTCCTCCGCCTCGATCCGGGATCCGAGGCGATCGAGCGCCGCCTCCAGCTGCTCCAGCGCGGTCGTCGCCCCCGCGATCCGCGGCTCCAGCCCGGACAGGGACGAGAACGCCCCCCGCCGCTCGTCCGGAAGCTTACGATCCAAACTTCGGAACAGCGTCCCGACGCGCCGACGGACGGTCGCCACGAGCTCCGTCGCCCGGCGCATGTCCTCGTCACCGGGAGGAATCGTGAGCCGGCCAAGCCAGCCGGGCCGTCGGGCCGCGGAGGCGAGCTCGTCCGCGACGCGGTCGACGATCCGCTCGGAGAGGCTACGCGTGAACGCCGTCCGCGCCGTCGCCTCCAGGCTGTGCGCCTCGTCGATGACCAGATGGGTGTACTTCCCGAGAACGACGCCGCCGACGGCGAGATCGCCGAGCAGGAGGGAGTGGTTGACCACGACGAGGTCCGCCTTCCGGGCCCGGCGACGCGCCCGGATCGAGAAGCAGTCGTCGAGGAACGGGCAGAAAACGCCGACGCAATGGTTCGGCGCGTCGCACAGGCGTCCCCACAGCCCGCGGGACTCCGGCTCGCTCAGGAAGGCGCCGTTCTCGTCGATGTCCCCGGTGTCGCTCTCGAGAAGCCATCGGGCGAGCGGCGCGAGGAGGACCATCCGATCCTGCTCGAGGCTCCCGGCCATCTCGCCGACGAGCGCCTGCCAGCGACGGAGACAAAGGTAGTTCTCACGCCCCTTCAGAAGGGCGACGTTCAGATCGGGGGCGAGCCGCTCCAGGAGGAACGGCAGGTCCTTTCCGTACAGCTGCTCCTGGAGCTGCTTCGTCCGGGTCGAGACGACCGCCCGCGCCGAGGGATCGGCCCGCAGATGGAGGATCGCCGGGACCAGATACGCGAACGTCTTCCCGGTCCCCGGACCGGCCTCGACGAGGAGCGCCTCCCGGTCGCGGAACGCGCCCTCCACCGCCGTGGCCATCTCCAGCTGGCCGGCCCGCTCCTCGTACGACGGCAACCCGCGGGCGATCACGCCCTTCGATCCGAGGACCTCCGCCGCGACGGTGCTGTCGCGGTCGACGTCGACGGCCGGCCTCGCCGGTTCGATCGTTCGGTCCGCGGCCGGCTCGGGCCTCGGCAGAAGGAGGATCCGGTCGAACAGATCCGCCAGCGGGCGCGGGAGGAGCCGCGCGAGGAGGGCGACGAGCTCGCGGTCGAGGCCGATCGCCTCCTCCATCATCGCGACAAACACGGAGCCGGCGGCCGCCGCCCCTTGGCCCTCGGCCAGGCCGTATCGCGCCGCGACCGTCTCCAGCCGATGATCGGGGAGCGTCGGCCAAAGGACCCTGGCGAGCAGACGAAGATCGATCGAACCTCCCGGGAGGCCGTCGTCCTCCCCGCGCGGATACGCGGCGAGCGGAGCGTCGCTCGGCCCCTCGGCGCCCGGTTCCGCCGCGGAGCCGTTCTCCAGAAGGAGGACGCCCCGCCCGACGGCGACGCGAACGCGGGAGAGTCCGAGCCGCTGCCAGGGGACGCCGGCCGACACTAGAGGAAGTGCCGGAGGAGGTCGATGCGCCGCACGCGGCCGACGAGTCGACCTTGTCCGTCGACGACCGGAAGGTTCTTGACGCCCTCGCGGATGATCAGATCGGCGGCGCGAAGGTCGTCGTCCTCCTCCGTCACGGAGAGGACTTCGGTGCGCATGTACTTCTCGAGCGGTTCGTCCGCGATCTCGCCCAGCTTGCGTGTCAGCTGGTTCATGTCCGGGATGAACGAAGCGCTGTGGAGCATCTCGAAGTAGCCGGGAAGTGCGGCGCGAATCAGGTCCTTCTCGGAGATGAACCCGATGAGCACGCCCTCTTCATCGACGACGGGGACGTTCGGCATCTCGGCGTTGTCGAGGACGAAGATGAGCTCTCGGACGGGGACGTCCCGCTCCACCGCCGTCAGGTCTCGCGTCATGATCTCCCGGACCTTCACGCTCCCTCCTCTCAGATCCTCTCCACCGTGATCTTCGCCATCTCGGCTTCGACCTTGGCGCGGTCCTCGCAGATCTTCTTCTCGCTCTCGGCGCTCGCGATCCCCGCCGCCATGCCGAAGCGGAGCGACTCCTCCACCGGCGCGTCCTGCGCCAGCTTGTAGAGGATCCCGCCGAGGAACGCGTCGTCCGCCCCAACGAGGTTTCTGAACTCCGACGTCGGGACCTTCGCCTTGATCTCCCAGACCGCGTCCGGCGTGATCGCGATGTCGCCGGTCACGTCGTGGGAGATGACGACCAACTGCGCCCCGCACGCGATCACGTGCTGGCCGGCCGCGACGATCGCGTCGGTCGAGGTGAGCGACGTCTCGCCGAGGAGGAGCCGCTCCCGCGTGTCCGGCTTGACGAGGTACGGACAGGCGCCGAGCGCCCGCGTCAGCGATTCGCCGCCGGCGCTGATGGCGACCTTCACTCCGGCCTCGTTCGCTATCTTCGCCAGCTCCTCGTAGATGCCCGGATCGATCCCCGGCGGGAGGCTTCCGGCGAGGATGACCCACGAGGCGCGCTTGACGATCCGACGGTACCGCCGCATGAACCGCTCGAGCTCCGCTTCGGTGACCGTCGGGCCGAGTTCGTTGATCAGGTTCGGGCTGTGGTCGCGCCCGCTCTCGAGGATGGTGACGTTGACCCGCGTTTCCTCGTGAATCCAGACGAAATTCGTGGTCACGCCCTTGTGTTGGAGATACCGGACGACGACGTGGCCGGTGTGGCCGCCGACGAACCCCATCGCGACGTTGTCCATTCCGAACGCCGACAGAAACCGCGAGACGTTTACGCCCTTCCCGCCGGCGGACGTCGAGCTTCGCGTCGCGCGGGTGAGGAACTCCTCCTGCGTCATCTGGCAGATCCTCAGGCTGTCGACCCAGTAGACCTTGTCGACCGCCGGGTTCAGTGTAACCGTTACGATCATCGTCTTTCCTCTACCCCCTGGTGGACCGGGACCGATCCGGAGAGCCCGGCCGACGACGCCCCTTCGATCCGAACGGACGCCAGCTCGCCGATCGCCCCTCCGCGAGCGACGACGGTCCGATGGTCTCCCGCCCGTCCGACGGTCCCGCCGTTCCGCGCCGCGGATTCGAACAGGACCTCCACGTCCTGCCCGACGAACCGCTCGTTCTCCTCCAGCGCGATCCGTCGCTGGCGGTCGAGCACACGCTCCAGTCGCGCGCGCTTCACCGACTCCGGAACATCATCCTCCAATCGGGCGCTCCGAGTCAATGGGCGCGGCGAGTACTTCGCGACGAAGATCGACCCGAACCGGACGCCCTCGATCAGCCGCATCGTCGCCTCGAAGTCGGCCTCGGTCTCGCCGGGATACCCGACGATCAGGTCGGTCGTGACGTTCAGTCCGTCGATCCGTTCCCGCGCCGCGTCGACGATCTCCAGGTATCGATCCACGATGTAGCCGCGGTTCATATCGACGAGGATCCGATCGCTTCCCGACTGCACCGGCAGGTGGAGGTGGTTGCACAGGTTGGCCTTCGATCCGATCGCATCGAGGACGTCTTCGGTCATGTCGCGCGGATGCGACGTCGTGAAACGGACCCGCGGGATACCGGTCTCGGCGGTCCGAGCGAGGAGCGTCGCGAATCCGCCGAACTCCGGCCGGTCGGTCCCGTAGGCGTTCACGTTCTGCCCGAGGAGGAGGACCTCGAACGCACCGGCGTCGATCGCGTCCTCGACCTCGCGCACGATCGACTCCGGGTCGCGGCTCCGCATCGGACCCCGCGCGTACGGGACGACGCAGTACGAGCAGTAGTGCGAGCAACCCTCGGTGATCGTCACCATCGCGCGCACCGGATTCAACCGCACGTACGGGATCTCATCGATCGTCGTCGGCTCGTCGCACGCGACGAGGCGGTCGGACTCGACCCGGACCCGCTCCACCAAGCTCGGGACCGACCGGTGACCGCCGGAGCCGAAGACGAAGTCGATCGCCGGGAAGCGCGACAACAGCGATTCACCGCGCACCTGCCCCAGGCATCCGCCGACCCCGAGGATCACGCGGCGCCTGCGCTTCTCCTCGACGACCGCCCCGATCCGCCCGTAGACCTTCTCCTCGGCCTTCTGGCGGACCATGCAGCCGTTGAACAGAACCACGTCGGCCGATTCGATCCGATCGACCAGGTCGTACCCGGCGCTCGTCATCACGCCGGCGAGCCCCTCCGATTGGTGGAGGTTCATCTGGCATCCCCAAGTCTCGATGTACAGCCGCTTTCCCATGATCGAAGTCCGAGAATACTCCATCCCCCGGCCGGCGTCCATCCCGGTTTGGCTCTGGATCGGTGGCCGCTCCCGGGCGGGGTGGCCCGCGGACCGAGCCGTCCGGTACACTCGTTCTGCCATGACCTTGCGTCGCTGCGATCGCTACCTGCTGCGCGAGATGACCGGCCCGTTCGCCCTCGCCCTGGTCGGGCTGCTGCTGTTCCTCCTGCTGAACATCGTGCTTTCGCTCACCCCGCTGATGGTCGACCGGGGGGTCGGGATGTCGACGCTGCTCCGGCTCGTGATCCTCGAGATCCCGAAGCTGTTCGTCCTCGCCGTCCCGATGGCCGCGCTGTTCGCGACCTTCCTCGGCCTCGGTCGGCTGATGCACGACCGGGAGATCATGGCGTTCGAATCGATCGGCATCCCGTTGCGCCGCCTCCTGCTGCCGTTGATCGTCGCCGCGGCGGCCGTCAGCGCGGTCGACTTCACGATCAACAACTGGGCCGCGCCGGCCTCCGAGCGCGCGTTCCAGCGGACGTACCTCGAGGTCGTCTTCCGTCAGTCGGTCCCCCGGATCACGCCGAACGCGATCTTCTCCGGCCCCGACAACCTCTTCTTCTACGTCCGCCGCTACGACGCCAACACGAGGACCCTCTACGACGTCCTGATCTACGACACCGAGGGGGACCTCTTCCCGGCGGTGCCCGAGGCCGAGGCGCAGGTCGCGCTGATCACCGCGGAGACCGGAACGTGGACCGAGAAGACGTGGGAGCTCGAGGGGGGGCGGACGTACGGCTTCGACGACGAAGGGAGGCTGGTCTACTCGGGCGGCTTCGAGCTCCTCTCGATCCCCGTCGACCGAAGCGTGGAGGAGATCCTCAGCCAGGCGCGCTCCCCCGACGAGATGGGGATCGGCGAGCTCCTCGCCCGCGTGGAGCAGGCGTCGAGGACCGGCCAGCGCGCCGAGTCGTACGTCCTCGAGATCCACCACAAGATCGCCCTCCCGCTGACGACGATCGTCTTCGTCCTCCTCGGAGGGACGCTCTCCTTCACGTTCGGGGCCCGAGGGCGCGCCGTCGGGATCATCGCCAGCCTCCTTCTGATCAGCGTCTTCACCGGTCTGCTCTGGTGGACCCAGGCCCTCGGTCAGCGGGGCGCGATGCCCCCGGCCCTCGCCGCCTGGCTTCCGAACCTCCTCTTCGGAGGGCTCGGCCTCCTCCTCTTCCTCCGGGTCGACCGTCTCGCGTCGCGCGATCTGCTGAAGCGGCTTCGCCGGTTCGTCCCGTTCCTCGCCCTCCTCGGGCTCGTCGCGTGCGCCGCCGGAGCGGACGAGATCCCGCTCTTCCTCAACGCCGACGAGCTGTTCATTTCCTCGGACCGCACCGAGGCCCGCGCCGAAGGCCACGTGGAGGCGACGTTCGAGGACGTCTCCCTCTCCGCCGACGCGCTTCGATTGCATCAGGCGCCCGACGGGCAGTGGCTGTTCGAGGCGACCGGCGACGTCCGCCTCGCGATCGAGGACGGATTGACCCTCGCCGGCGACCGGCTCGCGGCGGTCATCGAGGTCACGGAGACCGGAACGCTGACCCGCTCCCTCGAAGCGGGTCAATTCCGTGGAGAGAGCGAATTCGTCAACTCCGCCGGCGAGGATCACACCCTCTACTTCCGCGGCGAGACCGGCCGGATCGAGTTCGACGAGGCCGGCGAAGCGCGCCTCGTCGAGGTCCGCCGCGGGGAAGTGACCACCTGCAACTGCTGTGGGGTCCCGTTCCGCTCGCAGCCGTACACCCTGCACGCCGCGCGGTTGCAGCTGTACCCGGACCGGCTCCTCGTCGCCTACGGGCTGACGGCCCGAGTCGCCGGCGTCTCCGCGTTCTGGCTTCCGGTCTACGTCCAGCCGCTCGAGGAGACGCTCGAGAGCCCGCTGTTTCCGGCGATCGGTCGGAGCGGCCTGCGGGGATGGTTCCTCAAGTGGAACGTCCCGTTCTACCTGAGCGAGCGGCTCTACGGCAGCCTCCTGTTCGACTACTACAACGCCTTCCGCGAGCTCGGCACCGGGTTCGTCCTCCGCTACGGCTTCGCGGGACACGAAGGCTCGATCGACGCCTACTACTTCCCCGCGAAGGTCGGGGATCCGGTCGTCCGCCTCGGCCTCGACCACTCCTTCGACATCGCGACGTCCTGGCGCGGGGGCGCCGAGCTCGCGTACGAGGCCGTCGGCGACGCCGAGTCGCTGTCGTACGCCGCGAGCGCGACCGGCCGGCTCGACGGCTGGCGGCTCGCCGTTTCGGCCACGCGGAGCTGGGAGGAAGAAGGGAACGTGACCACGGAGCGACTGCCCGAGATCGCCCTCTCTCACGAAGCGCTCCGGATCGGTCCCGCGACCGCGACGCCGCGGCTGAGCGCCGGCTCCGTCAGGGAGTGGGAGGACGGATCGCTCTCCGATCGAGCCTACAAGCTGAGCGGGAGCGCGTCGATCGGCGTCGACCCGTTCGAGGCGGTCGGCTTCTCCATCGCACCTTCGTGCGGCGTCTCCTTCACGCGATACATCGGCGATGCAGTCGACCTCACCCGGGGCGCGCTGACCGTCTCGATTCCCGCCACCTGGGACGGGCTCAGGCTGGACTACGACGGCGCCTTCGCCACGGCGGAGAGCCCGTTCGAGTTCGACCGGATCGAGGCGGAGCAGCACATCGGGTGGAGGGTCCAACGCGCGGGCCCCGTCGGCCTCCGGATCGAGAGCGGGTTCGATCTGATCGCCGAGGCCGCCGATCCCCTCTCGGCCACCCTCTCCTGGGGGAACTCCGTCTCGTGGGCGCTCTCTCTCGACTACGACCTCGCTGCCGCCCTCCTCGACGCGGTCGTCCTCGAAGGCGACTGGTCGATCGAGTCCGTCAGCGCGTCGTGGGACATTCCGTACGATCCTGCCGCCGCCCGGTTCGAGCCGATCGACGTCGAGGTGACCGCGACCGAGGGCCTGACGAAGATCACCGTTCAAGCGGAACTGGAAGACGGGTCGCTCGCGTCCCTCTCCGGAGCCGTCGAGGCGCGGACGCCGGCCGACTGGGGCGTGGCGCTCGGCGCGGACTACGAAGCGGACGAGACCCCGCACGTTGCGAACCTCCGTTACCGCCTCTTCCGGGACATCGGGGATTGCATCCAAGTCGGAATCGAGCGAGCCTCCGATCAGATCTGGCTGTACGCCTCGATCCTCGCCTTCCCGGAGGCGATCCTCCGGTACGGGCCGGAGAGCGCAAGCCTCGAGGTGGGGGAGTAAACTCAGCCCTTCGCTCCGGTGGATAAGCGAAAGGAGGGGGCATGGATTCCGATCTTTCGGCGCTCGTCTACGTCGTGTTCGCGATCATCCTGCTGATCAAGTTCTACGTCGGCAGCTGCGGCGGCGGCACGTGTGGTTAGCTCTCGGGCGCTGACGCTCGGCCGCTCTCGGGCCGCGTTCTGCTCATTCGGCGTCGCCTTGATCCGTTCCGCATTCCCTCGGCAGCCCGAGCGACGCACGCCAGCCCGGCTCGTATAGCGCGATCAGCTCGGCCGGCCGTGAGCCCCAGTCGGGGAGGGTTTCGAGGAATCCGAGGGGCGTCAGCAGCTCCACGAGGTAGCGCACGAAGCCCTCCCCGATCACGTAGTCGTCATGTCCGGAGACGCCGTCGGCCAGCCGATTCGACTCGAGCCACTCGCGCACGTAGTCGTCCCGCCGGTCCGCGCTCCAGAACAACGCCGCCGTGTCCCGTCGGTCCGCGCTCCGGAACCGCGCCTCCGTCACTTCAGCCATCCCTTCTATGATGAAGCTCGGCGGGGAAGAGTATCTCTCTCCACCTTCCCGCGTATACCACTCGACGAAGAGCCAATGAGTGAACTCGTGCACCAGCGTCGCGGTCGACTCGATCACGTCGCACAGCACGATCCGCGGGCAGCCGAGCAGCGTCCGAAGCCACAGCTCCGCCCCGCTGATCGCCGCCGCACCGGCCGTGAACATCGCGCCGACCCACGGGTCGTGGAGCAGGCTTCGCATCGTTTCCTGATTGCGGAAGGCGATCACCAACAGCGGGTAGATCTGCTCCCCTCTCCAGAGCAGCGGATCGAGCCGCCACATCTCCCCGGTCGACGGGTCCTTCTTGCGGATCTGCGGGAGACCCGTCATCGAGAACTTCGACGGGTTCTCCTCCGGGTACTCCCAGGACGCCGGCGGCGTCGGTGCGTCAAGCCCCCAAAACGTGAACGCGTAGTCGGCGGCCCACGTCAGCCGGTCGGTGAAGAAGGCAACGCCGAGCGAGACCGTCTGGACCCAAGCGATCGCACCGTAGCGCCAGGCCGTCAGGTAGTAGGTGTCGTCCTCGTCCGCTCGTCCCGAGACGCCGACCAGCGTCAGAGCGACGAGCGCGATGCACAAGGCCGCGACGCGCGGCGACGGCGCCACGCCGAACCGAGGCCTTTGGTTCTCGTTGTGCTTCATTCCGACCCCTCCTCGGAAACGCCGCATTCCCTCGGCAGCCCGAGCGACGCACGCCAGCCCGGCTCGTACAGCTCGATCAGCTCGGCCGGCCGTAACGCCCAGTCGCCGAGGGTCGCCAGGAACCCTTCCGGGC
>Ga0315544_1000216_pt1 | contig 56902 bp, 46 predicted proteins | sample SalMarSW160130MG_2_FD_202543 | JGI IMG/M metagenome (GOLD analysis project Ga0315544, IMG submission 202543) | Salt marsh sediment microbial communities from the Plum Island Ecosystem LTER, Massachusetts, United States - Salt Marsh Sediment SW1601-130 ...
ACGGATGACGACACAGGGACGATCACGGTGAGCCTGGGGGCGGTGGACCACATCGTGGTCTGCACGGACACCAACGGGCAGAGCCCGGCGGGAGCGCACGCGATGACGACGGACGATACGTGGACGCTGTACGCCGCCGGCTACGATGGGGATGACAACTTTATTGCGAATCAGGCGGTGACGTGGGGGGTGACGGGTGGGATCGGGGTGGTGTCCCCTGGGAGCGGGATCTCGACGACGCTGGATGCGCAGACGCCTGGGACAGGGGTCGTGCAGGCCGATCACGCCACGGCGACGGACGACGACACGGGGACGATCACGGTGAGCCTGGGGGCGGTGGACTATATCGTGGTCTGCACGGACGCCAATGGGCAGAATCCTGCGGGGGCGCACGCGATGACGACGGACGATACGTGGACGCTGTACGCCGCCGGCTACGACGCGGACGACAACTTTGCCGGGAACCAGTCAGTGACGTGGGGGGTGACGGGTGGGATTGGTGTGGTCTCTCCTTCGAGCGGGGTTTCGACGACGCTGGACGCGCAGGTGCCTGGGACGGGGGTCGTGCAGGCGGATCACGCCACGGCCACGGACGACGACACGGGGACGATCACGGTGAGCCTAGGGGCAGTGGATCACGTAGACCTAACCCCGGATTCGGCAACGCGGGCTGCAGGGGAATCCGTTACCTACACCCTCACTGCCTACGATGCCGATGACAATGCCTGGGACGTCACTGGTGCCGGAGTCTACACCATCACGCACGGTGCGGGTGGCGCCTGGGCAGCGAACGTTTACACCACCCAGATGGCCGGCACATGGACGGTCACGGCCACCCACAGTGGCCAGAGTGACACGGCGACGCTGATGGTGACGCCCCTGGGTATGCACCACATCGCGGTCTCGCCCGCTTCCGCGACCATCGCTGCTGGAAACGTGCAGACCTACACGACAGAGGCCTTTGACGTCTATGGGAACAGCCTGGGCGACGTGACCGCCTCAACGGTCTTCACCGTCTCGCCTGGCGCGGGCGGTCTGTGGAACAACAATCTGTACACCGGCGAAGTCGCCGGGACCTGGAGCGTCACCGGGACCTATGGCAGTTACGCCGACGTGGCCGTGCTGACGGTAGAGGCCGGCCCTCCGTCCACCGTGGCGGTGACGGCTGATCCAGAGGCCATCACTGCCAACGGAGTCACCACCTCTACGATCACCGCCTACGTGACCGATGCGTATGGAAACCCGGTGCAGGACGGCACTGAAGTAGCCTTCTCCACTGATCTGGGTACGGTCGGCCCAGGAGTCGCATACACCACAGCCGGCTTTGCGACCACCACGTTGACCTCTGCTTCCATTCCTGGGACTGCCACCGTCCACGCTGTCGCCAGTGCTGCCAGCGGCGAGGCACAGGTGGACATGATGTGCCTTGTCTACCTCCCGATTGTGTTCAGGGGATGGTAAGTCCCCTGGGACGGTGATTGAGAAGGAAGGCCGCTGTAGGACGCGGAGAGAGGTGATAGGCAGCTGATCGTGCAGGACTGGACGTGACGCCCAACACGATGGCGGCAGACGTCTGTGAGCGTATTACCGTCACCGTTGGGTGTATGGACGAGGAGAGTCTGCGGACACCGCTGTTCCGGGCTCAAGCCCCGAGCGCGCTGCAAAGCGCCAGCGCGTTCGGCGTTTGGGAGGGTAATGTCGGATCGGATACCAAAACCAAGTGGGGTACTTTCGCGCAGGCAGTGTCAGTAGATCGTTTCTGGTTCTTGGGCATAAAGCGTAGGCATACTCAGTGGGTGTTTTGGAAAATTCCTGGTTTCAGTTCACTTAAAAGTGACGTTTGGGTTGTACAATACAGATGCAGGGTCCCTATTGAATGTGTGTGTCCCACATGGCAGCCTCAGGATAGCTCACCCTCGGTTTGGTAGGTCTGTGTCGCCGATTGGCTGACAGGGCGTTGGGAATGCAGAGTGTGTTCACAAGTGGTCCGCAGAGGAGAAACGCTGTGATACAGTGCTGTGTGGCTGTGATGGCTCATAACGAGGAAGCCAACATTGGGGGTATGCTGGAAGCACTATGCAACCAGCGATTGAGGAATGTCCGAGTGGCTGAAATCATCGTTGTGGCCAGCGGCTGTGTTGATCACACTGAAGGGATCGTGCTGGAGCTCTGTCAGCAGGACCCGCGGATTCGGCTGATCAGCCAGGCGGAGCGCGAGGGAAAGTCGGCAGCCGTAAACGCCCTACTCTGTAACACGAACAAAGAAGTGATTGTACTGGCCAACGCCGACACCGTACCTGCCCCTGACGCGATCGAGCATCTTGTGGCCCCGTTTCAAGACCATGAAGTCGGTATGACGGCAGGGCGCCCGGTCCCGACCAACGACCCCAGCACCTTCATGGGGTTTGCGGCTCATTTCCTGTGGACGCTCCACCACCAGGTGTCGCTGCGACGGCCCAAGATGGGAGAGTTGATCGCCTTCCGAAACATCTTCCGTCAGATCCCGCGTGATTCGGCAGTGGATGAGGCCAGCATCGAGCCGCTGATCCGGGGGCAAGGGCTGTGCCTTCGCTACGCTCCTGACGCGGTGGTCTATAATCGCGGCCCTGAGACAGTGCAGGATTATCTTCGCCAGCGGCGGCGTATCTACGCCGGCCACGTCTACGTCCGCGATACCCTCGGCTACCGGGTCTCGACGATGAACAGCCAGCGCATTCTGTGGTTGCTGTTTAAAACGCCCGGGGTGAAAAGGGATTGGCGGTATTTTCTGTGGGGCCCCGTCATGGTTGCGCTTGAGGCCTACGCGCGGCTGCTGGGTCTCTCGGACTACCGCTTGTGGAAGCGCAAGCACGCGGTGTGGGAGATGGTGAAGACGACGAAGAAAGTCGTTGCGCCTGTGTTGGACTCGGGTGGCGGCCAGCAAGCTCCCATTCCACGCCTCTCAGAACCGGCTTGATCTCCAGGGTAACCGGTGGTTCGCTTGTGCTATTGCGCCGTGGCCAGTTCGTAGAGTGCCACCAGTTTCCCCGCCTGGACCCCCCAACTATGGTGGCTTTCCACGTACTTTCTCCCTGCCGCCGAAAGTCGCTCCGCCAATGCGGGGTCCAGGCACACCTGTAGAACCCGTGCTGCGAATGCTTCTGGGTCATCTGCCACCAACACCTCTTCCCCCTTATGCGCGTCCAGACCAGCAAATGCGGCCACGCTGCAGACGACGGGCGTTCCCATTGCCATCGCTTCCAGCACTTTGTTCTGCACGCCCACAGCGTAGTGCACCGGGGGGTGCATTTCCTATTGGGGGCAGACCCCTGCAAAGCAGGGCATTTCCCGCCAGAAACGGGCGACTTTGGGCCTGTACGTCTGCTTGTTGTCTCTCTAGAGTTCATTGTGCCCTAAACAACAAGTGCACCTGGAACTGGCTCCGAGACTCGAGGCCTTCGTCAATTGCCCAAGCCTTGTCTTAGCCTTCGCACGAACTCTGCTGCCGCCTGCGCGGGATCTTTGCCCTGTCCTGTGGCCTTGATCAGCGCCGAGCCGACGATCACGCCGTCGGCTATCTGACCCACGGCGCGGGCTTGCTCCGGCGTGGAGATGCCGAACCCCACCGCCAGGGGGGTGCGGGCCACGGTGCGCACCCGCTGGACAAAGTCGGCTAGGTGAGGGGGTAGCGTGTCGCGCGCGCCGGTCACGCCGGTGAGGGAGACGAGGTATAGAAACCCAGTTGAGCGGTTTGCCAAAAGCTCGATGCGCTCCGGCGGAGAAGTGGGGGCCAGCAGGTAGACCAACGCCCGGCCGTGGGACTGGCAGGCGGCCTCGATCCCGGCGGCCTCTTCAGGCGGCAGGTCGGGCACGATGAACCCATCGGCTCCGGCTTTGGCAGCCTCGGCCACGAAATGCTCCACGCCGAAGGCCAGGATCGGGTTGATGTAGCCCATTAGCATGAGAGGCTGCACCACCCCGCGGGCGCGCAGGTCCGCGACCATCTCGATGCACTGCGCCGCGTTCACGCCCTGCTTCAGCGCCACCTGGGTGGAGTGCTGGATGGTGGGACCATCGGCGAGGGGATCGGAGAAGGGAACGCCCAATTCAATCAAGTCGGCGCCGGCCCCGGCGATGGCCTCCACGATGTCCAACGACATCTCGGGGGTGGGGTAGCCCAAGGTGAAGTAGGGCATGAGCGCTGCCCGGTCCTCAGTCTTCGCCGCCTTGAATGCCGAGGCGATGTGTTCGAGCCCATTCATTGTGTTACCTCCATTCCCAATGCCTTGACGACGGTGTCCAGGTCCTTGTCGCCCCTGCCTGAAAGGTTGATGAGGATGATCTCGTCGGGCGGCATCTGCGGCGCGCGCTTGACCGCCTCGGCCACGGCGTGGGCCGATTCGAGGGCCGGGATGATGCCTTCGGTGCGCGTCAGGAGCTGGAATGCCTCCAATGCTTCGTCGTCGTCCGCGTAGGTGTATTCGGCGCGGCCCAGGTCGCGCAGGTGGGCGTGTTCCGGCCCGACGGCGGCATAGTCCAGGCCGGCGGAGATGGAGTGGGTGTTGAGTATCTGACCGTCGAGGTCTTGCAGGACGTAGGTGTAGGTGCCGTGCAGCACGCCGGGCCGCCCCAGCTTGGGGTCGGCGAAGCGGGCGGCGTGCTTGCCCGATGCGATGCCCTCTCCCCCGGCCTCGACGCCGATTAGCTTGACATCTGCATCGTCGCGGAATCCGCTAAAGATGCCGATGGCGTTCGACCCGCCGCCTACACAGGCAATGCAGATGTCGGGCAGCCGCCCGACCTGCTCCAGCATCTGCGCCCGCGCCTCTCGCCCGATCACCGACTGGAAATCGCGCACCATCGTGGGATAGGGGTGGGGACCCAGGGCGGAGCCGAGCAGGTAGTGAGTGGTCTCGACGTTTGTCACCCAGTCGCGGATGGCCTCGTTGATGGCGTCCTTGAGTGTCTTGCTGCCGCTTTCGACCGGGCGCACTTCGGCCCCCAGCAGGCGCATCCTCAGCACGTTGGGCTGCTGGCGGGCGATGTCGACGGTGCCCATGTAGACCACGCAATCGAGTCCCAGGAGGGCGGCGGCGGTCGCGGTGGCGACGCCGTGCTGCCCCGCGCCGGTCTCGGCGATGACGCGCCGCTTGCCCAGCCGCCGCGCCAGCAGGGCCTGTCCCAGGGCGTTGTTGATCTTGTGCGCGCCGGAGTGAGCCAGGTCTTCGCGCTTGAGATAGACCTGTGCCCCGCCCAGGTGGGCAGTCAGCCGCCGGGCGTGGGTGAGCGGCGTGGGACGGCCCACGTAGGTGTGCAGCAGGTCGTCCAGCTCCATCTGGAACTCGGCGTCGTCCTGCAGGGCCAGGTAGGCAGCCTCCAGCTCGTCCAGTGCACTCATCAGTGTATCGGGTACGAACTGACCGCCGTAGGGGCCGAATTTGGATGGTAGATTGCGGATTCTAGATTGCGGATTGGTCATAGATCTCCTGTTTGCCGGTATGCAAGTGAGTAAGTGGCAGGTATTAGTGATTACTTCGTGCGGCTTGTATGAAGTCGCGCATCTTTTGGGCGTCTTTTTTGCCTGGGGCGGATTCCACGCCCGAGGCGACGTCCACGCCCCAGGGGCGCACTTGCGTCACTGCGGCTGCGACGTTTTCCGGCGTCAGCCCGCCGGCCAGTAGGATCGGGCACTGCTCGGCCAGCGCGCGCGCCAGCTCCCAATCGCCGGTGTGGCCGGTGCCGCCGTACTCGCCGGGCTGGCGAGCATCGATCAGCAAAGCGGGTGGAGCGGCGCGGGCGAAGCGAGCAGCATCGGCCTGTGCCTCTTCTAATGAGGTGGGCCGGATGGACTTGAAGGCGCGCGGACCGAGGGCTTGCAAGAACTCTGGCGGCTCGTCGCCGCTGAGCTGCACGAGATCGAGGTGGCAGTCGTCGGTGATGGCCTCGATCTCGGCCTTTGTCGCGTTGACAAAGACGCCCACCAGTTGGACGCGCGCCGTGTATTGCGCCAGGAACGAGACAATGCGCACGCATTGTTCCGGCGGGATGTAACGCTTGCTCCGTGGATAAAAGTTAAAGCCCAGCATGTCGGCGCCGGCGTCAACCGCGGCCAGGGCATCCTGCCGCGTGGTGATCCCGCAGATCTTGACGCGCGTGTAGGGCCGCACGAGGGCGCGCACCTGGGCAGCGGGATCGGGCGCGGTGATCAGCGACTCGCCCACCAGCATCGCGTCGGCGCCGATCCGGGCCAGGCGGTCGACGTCGGCGGCGGTGTGGATGCCGCTCTCGGCCACCAGCGTGACATCCGGCGGCACGAAGGAGCGCAGCCGCTCGGTCGTCGCCAGATCGACGGCGAAGGTGTGCAGGTCACGGTTGTTGACGCCGACCAGGCGTGGCTGAAGCGCCAACGCCCGCCGTATCTCGGTCTCGTCATGCACCTCGACCAGAGCCGTCATCCCTAGCTCGTCTGCGAGGCGGTGGAGCGAGTGCAGCTCGCTATCGCTCAACATTGCTACGATCAGCAGGATGGCATCCGCCCCGGCGGTGCGCGCCTCGTAGACCTGGTACGGATCGAAGACGAAATCCTTGCGCAGCAGGGGCAGATTCACTTTCTCTCGAATGGCTCTCAGGTGATCGAGGTGGCCCTGGAAAAAGTGTTCGTCGGTCAGCACGCTGATGGCAGCTGCGCCGTTCTGCTGATATGTGCGCGCCAGGTGCAGCGGATCGAAATCCGGCACCAGCAATCCCCGCGAGGGGCTGGCGCGCTTCACCTCGGCGATGAGGGCCAGGCGCGACGAGTTTCCGCGCAAGGCGGCCACGAGGTCGCGGGGTGGGGTGGCCTGCTCGGCCTCGGCCTGAACGTCGGCCTGGGGCCGCGCCTGTTTACGCTCCGCCAGTTCGATGCGTTTGTAAGCAAAGATGTCTTCTAGAATTGTCATGCGTGATCGGATTCGGGAGGCAAGAAGCAAGGTGCAGGATAACCTTGCTTCTTGCCTCTTATGCTATCAGCCTTTGGCTCATGGCTACCAGTGCATCGAGTTTCTGTAACGCCGCGCCGCTCTCCAGCGACTGAGTGGCCTCCCCCAGCGCGCCGGCAAAGTCGCTGGTAGTCAGCGAGAGAGCTGCGGCGGCATTGAACAGCACCACGTCGCGGCAAGGCCCTTTATCCTCGTTGGAGAGGAGCGCGCGCATTCTCTCGGCGTTGTCTGCCGGGTCGCCGCCGCACAGATCTTTGGCCGTGGCGGGACGCAGACCAAAGTCGGCCGCGTTCAACTCGTAAGTGGAGACACTGCCGTTCTTGAGGTGGCTCACCTGGTTGGGGCCGCCGGTCGTCAGCTCGTCCATCCCACCGTGGCCGTGGATGACGAACGCGCCGTCGCTGCCCAGCTCGCCCAGCACCTCTGCCAGTGGCTCGGTGAGGGCGGGATCGTACACGCCGATCAGTTGGTGCGTTGCCCCAGCAGGGTTGGTGAGGGGCCCCAGCACGTTAAAGATCGTGCGTTGGCCCAGCTCGCGGCGCGGGCCGATGGCGTGTTTCATCGCCGGGTGAAACTTGGGCGCGAACATGAAGCCGATGCCCATCTCGTCGATGCAGGCGCCTACCTGCTCTGGTGTAAGCTCCATGTTGACGCCCAGGCCCATCAGCACGTCGGCGCTGCCGCAGCGGGAGGAGGCGGCGCGGTTGCCATGCTTGGCCACCTTGCGGCCCGCCCCGGCGATGACGAATGCAGCGGCGGTGGAGATGTTGAACGAGTGGGAGCCGTCACCGCCGGTGCCAGCGGTATCGAGCAGCGGCTCGCCGTTGTCCAGTGTCACCGGGACGCGGGCGACCTGCTCGCGCATCGTACGTGCAGAGCCGGTGATCTCCTCCATCGTCTCGCCCTTCATGCGCAGCGCGACCAGATAGCCGCCGATCTGCGTGGGCGTCGCCTGGCCGGTCATGATGATGTCCATGGCCTCCTTGGCCTCGGCGGCGCTCAGGTCTTGGTCGTTGATCACTTTAGCGATATAGGGTTTTAACATTTTTAGCCTCCTTAAGTCTATTTGCTCAATCTCCCAGGATGTAGACGCTGTCGCCCGTCTGCAGACGGCCCGGCACCAGCACCTTCGCATAGACGCGCGCCCAGCCGGGGTGCTGCTCCTGCGCGATGCGGTCGAGTTCTCCATCGGCGAACGACCCGGCGATCTTGGCGCACGGCAGGGCGTACCTGGTGATCTCGACGACAACCTCGTCCCCCAGCAGTAGGCGCGTCCCTGGGATCACCTGTGCCCAGTCCAGCCCGGCCAGCGTCAGATTCTCACCGGTGGAGCCGGGGAAGATGGGATGTCCCTCGGCCTGCAGCGCGGTGATGCGCTCCAGGGCGTATAGGCAGAGCGCTCGCTCAGGCCCGCCGTGATGCTCGATGTCGTTCCGCCGGTCTCCCTCCAGTCTCAGCAAGGTGACCTCAGCGCTGGGTGCCGGCAGCTTGGGCACACCGCCTTGAGATAGGTTGATCTGGTGAATACGTGGCTCTTCCATCGAACGTCAGATCTATAGCACGATGAAGCCCACCTTGCGTTTGACTTTTTGTATCTTCGGCTCGGCCACGGCCCGCGCGCGCTCGGTGCCCACGGCCAGGATGCGGTCGAGTTCGGCCGGGTCGGATATCAGCTCGTGATACCGCTCGCGGATCGGGCGCAGCGCCTCGACGATGACCTCGGCTATCTCCTTCTTGAGATCGCCGTAGCCCTTGCCCGCAAAGTGGGTCTCGATCTTCAGACGGCTCTGGCCGGTCAGCGATTCGTACATTCCCAGTAGGTTGTTTACCCCAGCCTTCTCCGGCGCGTCGCTGAACACGATCTCGTGCCCCGGATCGGTGACGGCGCGCTTGATGGCGTAGCGGATCGCGTCCGGCTCATCGGCGAGCTTGACGGCGTGGCCGCGGATGTGAGCCTTGCTCTTGCTCATCATGCTTCCCGGATCGTCGAGCGCCCTGATGCGTGCGCCGTTCTCGGGGATGACGGGCTCGGGGATGACGAAGGTCTCACCGTACAGGTTGTTGAACCGCTGGGCAATGTCCCGTGTCAGCTCGACGTGCTGCTTCTGGTCTTCCCCCACGGGCACCTCGTTCGTGTCGTAGAGCAGGATGTCGGCGGCCTGGAGCACCGGATAGTCGAGCAGCCCCGTGCCGACGCTCTCCTGTTGTTGCGATTTCATCTTGTACTGCGTCATGCGCTCCAGCCAACCGACCGGCGTGACGCAGTTCAGGATCCAGCAGCCCTCGGCGTGGGCCGGGACATGGCTCTGGATAAAGATCGTGCTCTTCTGCGGATCTAGACCACAGGCGAAGAGCAGCGCCGCCGTGTCGCGCGTCAGGCGGGGCAGTTGCTCTGGATCCTGTGGGACGGTAATGGCGTGCATATCCACGACGCAGAAGAAGCCCTCTTTCTCGTCCTGCCCGGCGACCCATTGCTTGATCGCGCCCAGGTAATTGCCGATGGTCAGCGGGCCCGAGGGCTGAATGCCCGAGAAGACGCGCGGCTTTTGGGTGGTGGCCTTCATGGTTCACCCCTCTTCCTCGATGCGCTTTTCCAGATACACCAGCGTGTGTGTGTCCATCTCCTTGCGCTTGAACTCCTCGTATCCTAGCTTTCTGTAGAGGTGGAGTGCAGGCTCGCTCCTGTCGCCGGTAAAGATCTCGAACCGCCGCATGTCCGCAAAGGCGCTTTCGATGGCGTGCATCAACCGAGTGCCAATGCCCCGGCCCTGGTAGTCGGGGTGTACGACGACCCTGGCGACATAGCAGGTACCATCTTCCGTGCATGCTCGCGCTGAGCCGATGATCTCGCCCCTGAGCGTGGCCTTGAGGACATATTGCTGCTCGAAATCAGTTTTGATCTCCTCCAGCGTCTGGGTCAGGGGTGGCAGTGTGTAGTCGTCGTACCGCTCTGCCTCGCCGCGGAAGGCGCGCTTTTGCAGCGTCAGGATCTCCTCGGCATCCTCGACGGTCGCCTCCGCGATGGCGATGCTGGGTACCGCCAAAAAGTTGCTCAGGATTTGTTTGCCGTGGGGGGTGAGGATCGATTCGGGATGAAACTGCACCCCAAAGATGGGATAGGCGCGGTGGCGCAGCCCCATCAACTCCCCCTCCTTTGTGAAGGCGGTGGCTTTCAGCACGTCCGGCAACGGCTCCTCCACGATCAGCGAGTGGTAGCGGGTGGCCTCGAAGGGCTTGGGCAGGCCCAGGAACAGATCGGTGCCGTAGTGTTGGATGAGGGACGTCTTGCCGTGCATCAGGCGCGGCGCCCGCACCACGCGCCCGCCAAAGGCCTCGCCGATGCACTGGTGCCCCAGGCAGACACCCAGGATGGGCAAGCGCGGCCCCAATCGGCGGATTACGTCCTTGGAGATGCCTGCGTCTTCTGGCGTGCCGGGGCCGGGGGAGATGACGATGTGTGTGGGATCCAGCGCGTCCAGTTCCTCCACGGTGACCGTGTCGTTGCGAAAGACTTCCAACTCCGCCCCCAACTCTCCCAGGTATTGCACCAGGTTGTAGGTGAACGAATCATAGTTGTCAATCACGGCGATCATTGGCCTGCCTCCTTCTCGGCCGTCTCTACGGCCACGGCCAGCGCCTTGGCCTTGTTCAGCGTCTCTTGATACTCGCGCTCCGGGTCGGAGTCGGCGACGATGCCCGCGCCTGCCTGGACGCTCACCGTCTGCCCGCGCATCGTCATCGTGCGGATGGCGATGCAGGTGTCCATTGAGCCGTCGTAGGAAAAGTAACCCACTGCGCCGGCGTAGGGGCCGCGCGGCTCGCCCTCCAGCTCGTCGATGATCTCCATCGCGCGGATCTTGGGTGCGCCGCTGACAGTGCCCGCCGGAAATGTCGCGCGTAGCAGGTCGAAGGCGTCGTGTTCGGGCCGCAGCTTTCCTTCGGTGTGAGAGACGATGTGCATCACGTGGGAGTAGCGCTCGATCACCATCTGCTCCGGCACGTGCACCGTGCCGTACTCGCAGACGCGCCCCAGGTCGTTGCGGGCCAGATCGACCAGCATCACATGCTCGGCCCGTTCCTTCGGGTCGGCCAGAAGCTCCTTCTCCAACGCGGTGTCCTCGTCGGGCGACCGGCCCCGGCGGCGCGTCCCGGCGATGGGGCGCAGCGCCGCGGTCTGTCCCTCCAACCGCACGTGTACCTCTGGCGATGCGCCGATGAGGTAGAAGGGCGTCTCGTCCACCAGTCCGTCGAAATCGAAGAAGAACATGTAGGGCGAGGGGTTCAGCCGCCGCAGTGCCCGGTAGATGCTGAAGGGGGTGGCGGGCGTCTCGCGGGAGAGACGTTGGGAGAGCACGACCTGGAAGATGTCGCCAGCGGCGATATATTCTTTCGCAGCTCGCAAGGCGGCGGTAAAGTGCTCGTGCGTCATATTCGAGTGCAACTCCGTCTGGGTGGCGGCGTCCTCGTGGGTTGGCAGGGAGGGCAACGGGGCCGACAATCGCTCCTGTAGCGCGTCCAGCCGGGCTTCGGCAGCGTCACGGGCTTTCGCCTCGTCGCCGTTGAGGTGCGCGTTGGCGATGAGCACGATGCGGCCAAAGGCGTGGTCGAACGCCACCAACGTGTCTGCCAATAGAAAGATCGCGTCCGGCAGGTCAGGGTGGGGCGATAGCTTCAGCGTCGGCTCGAAGTAGCGCACGGCGTCGTAGCCCAGATAACCCACCAGGCCGCCGTTGAACCGTGGCAGCCCATGAACCGGCAGCGTGCTGTACTGGGACAGCTCGTCGCGCAACGCATCCAGCAGGTCGATGTCGTCAGGCAGGGCCGTGGTGGAGACGCCATCGGCGGTGTGATGTTCCAGCGTTCGCCCTCGCAGCGCGTAAGCCTGGCTCGAGTCGGCGCCAATGAAAGAGTAACGGGCCACCTGCTCTCCGCCGGTGACGCTTTCCAGCAGGAAGGAAGGTCCCGACCCGGCCAGCTTGAGATAGGCCGAGATCGGCGTCTCCAAATCGGCGGACAACTCGCGTACGACCGGAATCAGATTGGGCGTTTGAACATCTATCAATTCGGCGGTAGCCTGTCTTTGCATAGCGCACCTCCAGGTTGCGGAATCAAAAACCCCCTCTCGTCCCTAGGGACGGGAGAGGGTTCCCGTGGTGCCACCCTGGTTAGGCCTGCCGTTGCCCAGCTTCGCTGGGGAACAAAAAACCCGCCGGTGATGACGACGGGTGATGTGTACGAGCCAGCCTCACTCTTTTCGGGTACAGCCCTGAGCTTGTCGAAGGGCGATACCCTTTGCCTTGATAACGGTGGCAACTCCGGCTCGGACTACTTCGAATGGCGAAGCCATTCGCCTCGTCCTGCGGCTCCGAGGCCCATTCGGCGCTGGCGTGTGGGCGGGATTTCCACCTTTTCCCCACTCTCTGGGCCATCGTTTCAGCGCGTACTCTTCCTCTTCGCAGCCTTTAGGTTCTTTTGATGTTGGGCGGCATTATAGCAGGGAATGGCAGGATGTCAAGCCGGGGCGAATGTGGTATTGGGCTGCGCACCAACGGCTTCGGAGATCGCGGCTACACGAGCTCGAGTTGCATCTCGGTGCGGCGGAATGATTCGATGTAGCCCATCTCCTGCATCGCGGGCCAGTGGGGATCGTCTACGGGCAAGTTCTCCCGGATGGTGTCGATGGTGGGGTGGCAGGTGTGCAGGGCGTGGAGCAGCGCCAGCCCAACTTGATGGGGATCGCCGGTCTCGGTATGCAGGATCAAACGTCTCAGTTGAAACGTCGTTTCCTGGTACACGGCCCAGCCTTGGCCGCCGTTCTTCAGCTCGACGCATAGCGCTGTCGTGTGGTTGGCGTTGCGCAACGAGGGCGTGTCGGTCAGCCAAGAAGGCGTGTCCTGACGCCGACGCAAAAAGCCCAGTGCTTGTTGGGTTCCTGGCATCTGGAAGGTGTAGGGGCCGACGTTGTGGGGGGGGAATCCGGGAGGCCGACGGACCACCATCAGTTCGTGCACGTTGCGGAAGCCTAGCTTGTGGAAGAGACACTCGGCGGGGGTGTTGCCTTTGATGACGTCGAGGGTGATACAGGGGACGTTCAGACGATGAGATTCGGCGATGAGGTGCTCCGTGAGCAACTGGCCGGTGCCCCGCCGCCGTTTGACAGGCAGGATACCCAATCGCGTGACCCAGGTCAGGCCAGGGCGAACGCCCAGCATGGCCAACCCCAGGATTCGGTCATCTTCCAGCGCGACGGCCGACAAATCCAGATCGACGTCGTAATCGTGGACGTACTCGCGAAGCCGGGCGGCGTTCATGGGCATCGGGACGATATAGTCCACGCGGGTCTGGTTGTAGGCGGCGACCAACTCGTCGAAGGTAAACCGGCTGGCGGGCACGAGTCGAGGTGGTTTGCTTCTGTTCAGGGTCCCTGTTGGGGGAGAAGCCGTCGTTTCGACGATGGGTAGATTTGAGGTCATATTGACAGCCGCACCTTGGCCTAGAGTCCCAATGCTCCAAAGATCGCCCAGGAGACTCCGAATGCCAACAGCGGAAGACGCCCATGCTTCGCTGACACGCGATAGGAATGGCTCTTGCGATCGCAGTGATTTCTCTTCTACGGTTGTGCCTTTCATGAACGCAGGTAGGTGGCAAGCTCTCTGCCGAGGGTGGAGAACTTGAGCGGTTTGGAGATGTAGCCGTCGAACCCATAGGCCTCGACCATCTGCGGGGCAGTGCCGACCGGCCAAGCTGTCACGGCGACGATGGGTACGTTGGCCAGTTGAGGTAGTTGCCGCATGTGGCCCAGTAGGGTTTGCCCGTCCACATCGGGCAGGCCCAGGTCCAGGAGGATGAGATCAGGTATGTGGGTGACTGCCATCTGCAGGCCCGTCTCGCCGTCGTTGGCTGCCAGCACTTCGTAGTCGCAGGTGACCAATACCCGGCGGACAAGCTCGATGTGTTCGAGATTGTCGTCAACAATCAGAACCCTTGTCATACCTTGCTCCTTTACGGGCGATCGACGCTTCCTTCCCGTTACCGGAGGGATAGTGGTTGTCCACCATGTCGATCAGCTCCATGGCCTGGATCGGTTTGGAGAGGTAGTCATCGCAGCCTGCGGCGAGAAACCGCTCCCGGTCGCCGCGCATGGCCGAGGCGGTCAGGGCGATGACGGGGATGTCGCGCAGAGTCTCGTCTGCCTTGATGCGCCCGACGACCTCCAACCCGTCCATGCCGGGCAGGCCAATGTCCAGGAGGACGAGCGGTGGCCTCAGATCCTGCACCATCGCCAGGCCAGTGATGCCGTCCTCGGCCTCGATGAGGCTGTATCCCTTGGATTGAAGGATCTTGCGGACGATGCGGCGATTGTGGAAATTGTCCTCAATGTACAAGACGATTCTTTGTTCCATACGCTACTCCGGAAGGATGGTCTCGACGTGTGCCAGGAGGCTGCTGCGATCCAGCACTGCTTTCGACCACACAGAGTCGACTTGCACGACCAGTTGAGCGCGCAGGACCGGGTTGATGTCCTTGGCCGAGACGACGACGATGGGGATCTCTCGCGTCTCATCGCGCCTGCGCAACGTGTCCAATAACTCCTCGCCGTTGATATCCGGCAGGATCAAGTCTAGAATGATCAAGTCGGGGGGCGTTTTCTCAATGGCCTGCAGGGCCTCTGTGGCGGAGTGGGCCTCGGTGACCCTGAACTGGTGGTTGGCTTCGAAGAGGCGGCGCAGCAAGCGCGCGTCTGTGACGTAGTCGTCCACGACCAGGATACGCGGTCTTTGATCTTGGCCGAATGTTTCCAGTGAGTGTTCCTCGGACTGCGGGGATGCGGCGGAGGGTAGAGCCCCCGGCTGTGTGACCTCGTCGCCCAGCATCTCGGCGACGTGGCCGACCAGCTCGCGCGCGCTAAAGTTGCCCTTTTGCCAGATGGAGTTGGTGTAACGACGCAGGAACTCCCACTCGTCCGAGGTGAGCGTCTTGGCCGAGACGATGACGACCGGGATCTCGCGGGTGCGCTCGTCGGCCTTGAGCTCCTCCACCACGGCGAATCCGTCGGTTTCTGGCATCGAGAGATCCAGCATAACCAGATCGGGCCGACGCTGGCGCACCAAGTCAATGCCGTCCAGGCTGTTGTTGGCCTCGAAGACACGGTACCGCTTGTAGCTCTGCAGCAGGCGGCGGATCAGGCGGCTGTCGTCAGGATTGTCGTCGATGACGACGATGCTGGTGATTTGCTCGTCGAGTTGCTCCAGCGTCATCGCCAGTCCTTCGGGCGAGAGATGCGCGGCGACCGGCATGTCTGCCTTGAGGTGAAACACGTGCCGATCCTCCAGGGCGTGCTTCTCGGCGCTGAAGGTGTGGCCGGAGCAGTTGACGACGACGCGTTCGCTGGGCTGGATGTATGATCCGGCGAATAACTTGTCCAGCCCGGCAAACGCAACACTCGCCGCAGGCTCCATGGAGAAGCCCTCGATGCGGGCGACGCGACGCATGGCGCGGAAGGTATCGCCATCGCTGGCGGCAACCATCGTGCCGCCGTACCGGTCGCAGGCTTGCTTGAGGATCCCGTAGGCCAGGCCGGGCTTGCCGGTGGAGAGCACTGTGACCAGAGTGTCGGGCTGGACAGGGTCGGCCTGGGCCTTTCCCTGTCTCCACGCCCGCACCATCGGCGCGCATCCCTCGGCCTGCACGATGCCCAGCTTGGGCACGTGGTCGATCAGGCCAGCTTCGTAGAGCTCGACGAATCCCTTCAACACGCCCAGCGGGCCGATGCCACCGGAGACGGCCTGAATGTACCAATCGGGGGCTTGCCACCCCCCCTGTCTTCCCCCCCGCTCGCGGGGGGGATTGAGGGGGGGTAACTGCTCGGCGATCTCGAGCGCGATGGTCTTCATGCTTTCCTTGCCGGGGATGGCCTTGGCACCCTGGTCCTTGTAGATGCCCCGGCGAGCCGCAAAGTCGGCGGCGATCTCTTTGGCCTGGTCGTAGGTGCCGGTGATCTTGATCACCTCAGCACCGTAGAGCGCCAGCTCGCGCATTTTCTCAGCGGGCACGCTGCTGGGCAAAAAGACCCAGAATTTGATGCCGGCGCGCGTGCAGTAAGCGGCATAGGCGGCCGCGGCGTTTCCCGTGGAGGCGAGCACCATCTCCCTGATCCCTTGAGCCTTCAGGGTGCTGATCGTAAACGCTGCCTGCCGGTCCTTGAAGGAACCAGTGGGCTGCTGCCGCTCGTCTTTGATCCATATTTCGCCTCCTGTCTCGGCGTGTCCTGTTTCCCACTCCAGCCCTTCGGCACGGGTGAGAGGGGTCCATCCCTCGCCCATCGAGACGAGCTTGAAGCCCTCGGGGAAGGGGAGCAGCTCTCGATAGCGCCACAGGTCGGTCGGTCGCTGTGCGACCATTTCCGGCCAATTGGCGGGAAGCGCGCCGAGGTCGTAGCGGGCGTCGAGCCAGAGGCCGCCGCATTCGCTGCACCGGCTGGTGAAGAGATCGGCTTCCATTTCATGCCCGCATTGCAGACAGCGGACGGATTTGAAAGTCGTTTTCATGGTACTTTCCAGGCGGCATTTGGAGGAGCCGGGTGTTGTATTCTGCCGTCGTCAACGGTGAGGATACCACCACGCTTTTTCATTGTCTCCTGCTCAATGGGTGGTGCAACGCACTCCCGTTGCATCAGGTTTTTCCCGTTCTCAGTTACCCTTTTCTCGACCGTGACGTTGTTTCGTTCGGAATTGCGTTGCGCCTTGCCTACGCCGATTGCTCGGCCAGCACTGCCTCATCTTCCAGGAGGAGGTCGATGACTGAAGACAGTCGCCCTGATTGCCCGGCTGACATTACTTTCGCCACCTCCTGTGCTACCACGGCTTCTGCGACTGGCATTTCTTCCGCCGTATCCTGTGCTGGCGCTGCTTCTGTGGCTGGCATTGCTTCCGCTGCGTCCTGCGCCACCACTGCTTTTTTGACCGGTGTCGCCGTTGCCTTGTCCCGTGCTACCGCTGCTTTCGTCACTGGCATCGCTCTTGCCGCGTTCTCTGCTCCATCGTGCTCGGCCGGCAGGCGGACGGTGAAGGTGGAGCCCTTGCCGAGATCGCTCTGCACCTTGATCGTGCCGCCGTGCATCTGCACCAGGTGGCGTGTGATGGCCAGCCCGAGTCCAGTGCCTTCCTGCTTTCGTGCGTTGGAGCCATCGACTTGCTGGAACCGCTCAAAGATCCTGCTCTGATTTTCTTCGGCAATGCCGATGCCGGTATCTTCGACTTCGAGACAGATCCAGCCGTCGTCCCTGAAGGCCCGCAGGGTGATGTGGCCCTCGTCGGTGAACTTGACTGCGTTGGAGGCCAGGTTGTTGAGTACCTGGTTGAGCCGTACCTGGTCGCCCCAGATGGTGGGAAGATCGTGCTCAATCTCGACGTTGAACGCGACGGGCTTCTCCTTGTTGACCAGAAGGCCTGTCACGTTGGCGCTGGCCGTATCGATCAGCGCCTCGACCGCTAACTCTTCCTTGTTCAACTCCAGGCGACCGGCCTCGATCTTGGCCAGGTCCAGCACGTCGTTGATGATGCGCAGCAAGTGCTGCCCGTTGTTGTAGATGGCCTGCACGTCTTCCAGCGTCTCGGGGTCGAGCTCGTTATCCAGCCCCATCAGCATGATCTCGGTGTAGCCGATGATCGAGTTGAGCGGCGTGCGGAGCTCGTGGCTCATGCTGGCCAGGAACTCGCTCTTGAGGCGGTCAACCTCGCGCAACCGCTTGGTGGTCTCTTGCACTTCTTCGAAGTAGCTGGCGTTCTGCAGCGCTGTGGCGATTTGCCCGGCCAGGGTGGTGAGGACATCGACATCGGACTGGGTGAAGCCGTTGGGTCGATTGTCCTGCACGTCGAGTACCCCCAACACGTCGTCGCCTGCGATCAGCGCCACAGCGACCTCGGAACGGGTCGCCGGCAGGAGCGGGTTGGGCAAAAAGTCTGGCTCGCGCGCGGTGTCGTTCACCAACACCGGGATCCGACCTCGGGCGGCGCGGGCCACCAGACTCCTTTCCGTGTTGAGGGGAATGGCGTGGCCTCGCTCGAGCAGTTTCTGCCCCACCTCGCCGGAGCCGGCGCGCAGTACTAGTCTGCGTTCACGCATGATGCGGGCGACTTCACCGGCGCTCGCTTCCATGAGCTCTTCCCGTGTGGGTTGTTCCAGCAGGTAGATGTGGGCGTGGTAGAGGTTGAACCGGTCGTGTAGCAGGTTCACCACGTTGGGCAGGAGTTTATCGGGGTCGAGGATGGCGTTGATCTGCTCGGCCAGCTCGGCGGCGGTGCGCAGTTGGGTGGTGAAGCGCTCGCGCTCCGCCTCGGCCTGCTTGCGCTCGGTGATGTCGGTGATGATATTGCCAACCATGTGGGGCTCGCCCCTTTCGTCGCGGATGAGGAAGATGTTCTGTTCGGTCGGGATCAGCCTGCCCTTGGACGAGAGAAGCGGTATCTCACCTGTCCACTGTCCTTGTTGCATCACGGTCGGTAGGATTTCCTTTCTCAGCCGCTCCCTGTCTTCTTCGATGCAGTAGTCGAAGAAGGTTTTCTGGCAAGCGTTCTCTGGACTCTCTTCATCAAGCATATCGAGGAGAGTGGGGTTGGCAAAGGCCAGTTGGCCCGTGAGTTCGCCCATACCAAACCCGTAGGCCGAGGCTTCGGCAAATCCGGTGAAGCGTGTCTCTCTCTCCAGCACCTCGTCGTTCAGTCTGGCGATCTGGAATGCCGTTGCCCCTTGCTCGGCCAGGGTGCGGTAGAGGTATAGCTTCTGCTCGTCGAAATACGCCTCTTCCTCGGAGGAAATCGAGATGCTTCCGATCCGTACGTCACCTGCTCTGATCGGAACGATGGCCATGCTCATAGTTCCCATCTCCTTGGCCATCTCGCGGGCCATTGTGTCCGCGTGCTCGTCCTCGGGGAGGTTGGGCGACACGAACGTGCCATCGGGTCTGGCAAATTCTGTGACCAGTCGGAATTGCGAAGCTGGCAAGCGTATCCCTGGCCGAATCACAGGCCTGAGCTTGCTCTCGAATGACTCGGAGCGGCGGAGGATCGAGACCTGTTCCCCTTCGCTCCAGTCATCCGTAAAGATCATGACCTGGGTCTTGGGATGGAAACCAGCCTCTCGGATCAGCACGTCCAGCACATCTTCCTCGGTCTGGGTGCCTGCCAGCGCTTGGCTCACCCGCAGACGGGTCTGCGTCTGTTCGAAGGCGCCAGCGGTCTGCAGGGCGGTGGCGATCTGTCCGGCCAGGGTGCCGTAGGTATCAACGTCGGCCTCGGAGAAACGGTCGGGTTGATCGTCTTGGATGTCGAGCACGCCGAGGACTTTATCGCCCAGGACCAGCGGGATCGAGACCTCGGAGCGGGTCTGCGGCAGGAGCGGGTTGGGCATAAAATCCGATTCCTGGCTGGTATCGTTGACTACCACGACTTGCTCGTCCCGGGCGGCGCGGGCTACCAGGCTCTTCTCCTTGTCGAGGGGGATGGCGTGGCCTTGCCTGCGCAGCACCCGCCCAATTTCACCGGAACCGGCGCGCATGACCAGCCGCCGGTTCGCTCCGTCCAGCAAGTAGACGTGGGCGTGGTAAAGGCCAAAGCGGCTCTGCAGCAACTCGACCGTCTGCTCCAACAGCCGCTCAGGGTCGAGGATAGTGCCCATCTGCCGGGCGATCTCAGCCGCCGTTCGGAGCTGATGGGTGAAGATGGTCAGCGACTCGGTTTGCTCGGTGATGCGCTCCAGCAACTCGCTGTTCTCGAGCAGGATAGTCACCTGGTCAGCCATTGATTGGAACAGAGAGACGGTGGAGGGGCCGAATCGGCCTGGAGTGCGATCCTGCACATCCAGCACGCCGATGATCTGCTCTTTCAGCTTCAGCGGCACCACCAGTTCCGACCGGGTCTCGGGGAGCAGGGGGTTGGCCATGAAGCCGGGATCCTTGCTCGTGTCGTCCACCAGTACCGACTCGCCGGTGTGGATCGCCTTGGTGACCAGGGCGGTGGCGCCGAGCGGGATCATATGATTGCGGGTCAAGAGTTGTCGCCCGGCGTAGCCAGTGGACTGTTTCAGAACCGCCGCGTCCTGTTCCTTGTCAACCGTGTACACCTGCGCGTGGTAGAGGTCGAACTGGTCGCGGATCAGGTTCACCACCAAGTCGAGCAACTCGTCGGGAGAGACGCGCTCGCTGGCGGCGTAAGTGACTCGCTGGCTGGCCTCCAGTTCGCGGGTGCGCTCGGCCAGGGCGTCCTTGCTGCGGCGGGCCAGGTCGAGGGCCTTGGCCAGACTGTCTACGGCGTAGCTCAACAGAATGCCGGCCAGACCTATGGGAAGCACGATAAAGAGGAGGTCAAATAGGTTGAGTGGCGGTTGGCCGGGAACCGATATGAGGCCGGCATTCTCTGCCCAGTACGCGCCGAATATCGACGTCAGGGTGAGTGTCGTGGCGATGATGGCGCCATACTTTCCCAGAAGCAGGCCGGTGAGGACGAGAATCACGGCGTAGATCAGCGTCGTGTCATCACCGGCTGTACCGGCGAAGGCATAGATCCACACTGTGTTCACTGCCCACAACACGGATAGGATAATCGCACCGGCTGCATACAGGTGACCACGGCGCGCCAGTTCTCGCAATCCTGCGAGCAGCACAATCACTACCGCGCAAGTCGCCGGGATGAATGCGTCCAACGTGGTGGTGGGGATCCCCTGGATCGCTGTTATTGTCGCCAGCAGTGCCACGGTGGCCAGTTCTAGACTCAGGAGGACCGTGTTGAGCAGGCGGGCGACGCGGGTTTTTTCCTCATCTCCTTCAAAGACCGGCGGAGAGAGCCAGCGGCGGATCCTGCTGCACAGGGCCATCCTTTCTCTGAGAAACGATGTGAATCCGCGTTGGTCGATTGTTTGCCTTGTGTTCATAGGACGTACTCACTTCTCACGCTATCTTGGTTGCAGTCTCGGTTGCTGTCAGGCGGTTGACCAGCGTTACGAGGGTGCCGACTGATACGGGTTTCTCCAGGAAAAAGTCCGCTCCCATCTCTGCACATGCTTCGCGGTAGTGGGAGTGGCCAGACACCATGATGACTTGCGCGCCGTTGGTGGTGATGTCGTCGATCTGCTCGTGCAGGAGGTCGGTGCCGCGATCGCTGCCCATCTGGATGTCGCAGAGCAGGATATCGAAACGGAAGTCGGCGAGCAAGGCGCGGGCCTCTTGGATCGTGGCTGCCGAATGGACCTTGTAGCCTGCCGTGCGCAGGGCCTTGCTATAGAGACGGCGCAAGTGCATGTCATCTTCCATGATGAGGATGCGGCGGGGCTCAGTCGAAGCGACGTTTGTGGTCGAGGGCGTTTTCGATACCCTTTTCCGGTCGCCTTGCGCAAGTTCGCGGATGGTCGGCAGCAAGTGGGTGCGCATAGTGGCCTTGGGGATGAAGACGTCGGCACCTGCGGCCAGGGCTGCCTGCTGAAACCCTTCGCTGTTCATCACGGTCAGCGCGATGATGTTAGTCTCCGGCATGATGTGCTTCAGGCGGGGAATCGTCGCCAGGCCCGATAGACCGGGCATGGCCAGATCGATCAGGATGGTCTGGGGCTTTAAGGCCTCGATCTGTTCCAGAGCCTCATCGCCACGGCTGGCTGTGCCCACGACGACCACGTCCTCGTGGGCTTCCAGGAACTGGGTGGTGGCGCGCAGAAAGACCGGATTGTCGTCCACGAGCATGACAGAAATAGGTTTCATCTCGACCTCCGATCACAAACGACCGGGCTAACTATCCCTCTCGCCCGTTACCATCTTCAGTATACGCGACTCAAGGCCTGTCTGTGAAGCGTAGAAACCCCGGATTTTGTGAGGGGGATTTATCCGTAGAAACTACGGAGGGGCGAACGGGAAGGGTGGGCGTGGAACGGAGGCATACGACGTGAAATGCAAATCGTAGTGCGTGATCTCCTCGTATGCTACCCACCGAGTGTCACGTTTTACGCTTCACGCTGCGCGCATCACGTTTTGAGGAGCCCGTGGTCCATCGCGTAGCGCACCAGTTCTGCCCGTCCACGCACGCCCAGCTTGCTCATGATGTTGGCGCGATGGGTTTCTACAGTGCGCACGCCGATGCTCAGAATGTCGGCTATCTGGCGGTTCGTGTGGCCTTGGGCGATGAGGCGCAATACTTCGATGTCGCGGTCCGTCAGGGGCTCGATTTCTTCGTCGCTGGGAAGGGACAGCGGTGACAGATCCTTGACCAGATAACGGGTCATGGCCGGGTGAACGTATAGGTCGCCGCGCTGGACGGCGTGGATGGCGTTGATGAGCTCTGCTTCGACGGCGCGCTTGGGGACGTAGCCAGCGGCCCCGGCTTGCAGGCTGGCCCGCAGCAGCCCCTCGTCTTCGTGGACGGTGAGGATGAGGACGTGGGCCTCGGACCCGGTCGCCTTGATCTTCCGAGTGATCTCGATGCCGCCAAGTCCCGGCATGCTGATATCCAGCAGTATCACGTCGGGGCGCAGGGTGTTGATCAGGCCTAGGGTTTCTTGACTGTTGGTCGCTTCGCCCACGACCTGCAGGTCGGGTTCGGCGTCGAGCAAAGCGCGCAAGCCAGCTCGCAACACGCCGTGATCATCGGCGATGAGGATACGGATAGGATTGTCCCGTTTATCCATCGATGATCGACCTCCCACAGGGCACCTCCACGAACACGGTCGTCCCCGTGCCAGGCGTGCTCTCGATCTCCAGGATGCCGCCGAGCATCTCGGCCCGCTCCCGCACGCCGATCAGCCCCATGCGGCTGGACTGCATCGCAGCTTCAGGGTCGAAGCCGACGCCATCGTCCTCGACGACGACCCTCACCCGATCGCCGTGCCGCTCCACCAGCACGTCCACGTGAGTGGCGCGGGCGTGCCGGGCCACATTGGTCAGGCTCTCTTGCACGATCCGATAAAAGGTTGTCTCTATCTCCGGCGGCAGCCGCTCGTTTCCGAGCCCTGTCGTCTCGATCTGCACGGTGATAGAGTGCTGCCGCTCGAACGTCTTGATGTATTGCTCCAGCGCTGCCACCAACCCCAAATGGTCGAGGGTGGCGGGTCGCAGGTTCATCGCCAGCCGGTGCAGGTTCTCCAGCATTTCGTCCGCCAAGACTTCCAGTTCGAGCGCACGCCGGGTTACGGCCTCAGGCTCGGTAGCTTCTTGTTCCAGAAGGCCCAGGTTGAGGAGCATGGCCGATAGGGCTTGGCCGGTCTCGTCATGGAGTTCTCGCGCGACGTGGGCGCGTTCCGCCTCCTGCACCTCTACCAGTCGGCGGGAGAGGGTCTGTAGTTGTTCTCGGCTGACACGCACCTGATCGAATAATCGGGCGTTTTCGATGGCCGTTGCTGCTGGTGCTGCCAGGGCGCTCAATAGGCGCACGTCTTCCTCGTTGAAGGGCTCGCCCTGCTTGTTGATCGCTTCGAGGGCGCCGATGATGCGTCCCTTGCTCTGGAGGGGGACGCAGAGGACCGAGCGGCTGGTGAACGAGCTCTCTTCATCGAATCCGCTGAACCAGCGCGGGTCCTGGGATACGTCGGGCACGAGGGCTTGTTCGCCGTGTTGCGCGACCCAGCCTGCGATCCCTTGCCCCATCTCCAAACGTTTGCCTATCACAGAGTGGGTGCTTCCACCTGAGCCGGCGGCGAACCACAGGTCGCCTCTGCCCTCGTCGTGGAGGAGCAGCGAGCTTGCCTCCACGTTCAGCAGTTGCACGGTGTGGGAGGCGATGAGGGTCAGCGTTTCGTGCAGGTCGAGGGTGGAGGTGATGGCGCGGCCGATCTCGCTCAGGGCTTCCAGTCGTGTCTCCAAGTGTCGCTTCTCCAGGGCGCGCTGGACGGTGGACCGGATGGCGTCGATCTGGAAGGGCTTGGTGATATAGTCGTAGGCCCCCAGCCGCAGCGCCTCTACGGCCGTCTCCACCGAGGCGTAGGCGGTGATCATAATGACTGCCGTGTCTAGCCCCTTCTCGCGGATGTGTCTGAGAATATCTATCCCATCGGGACCGGGCAGCATAAAGTCCACAACGGCGATGTCGAACTGTCCAGCCTCGAGCTGCTCTTGAGCCTCGAGTGCATCGAAGGCCTCGGTGATTTCACACCCCAGAGGAGAGAGAGCGACGGACAGCAGCTTTTGAATGTTTGGATCGTCGTCCACTATGAGGATCTTGCATGGATTGGCCATCGTTCTATTCGCTTTCCAAAGGTTTGCTACCGGACGGTTCTGACTGGCGCGTGTCTTCTGCCAGCGCCTGTGCCACCACCCGGGCCAGTTGCTCCAGGCTGGGGGGCTTGGGCAGCCAGTCGGTCAAGCCATCTGCCAACAGAGTCTCGATCTCGGTTTCCTCCAGTGGATGGCCGCTCATCAGCACGACTTTCACGCCTGGGTACCGCTGTTTGAGCGCCCGGAACAGTGCCTTGCCTCCCATCTCGGGCATCACGACGTCGCTGAGCACGAGGTCGACCCGGCCCTCGCGCTGTTCGAAGATGGCCAGCGCCTTCTGGCCGTCGGCTGCTTCCAGCACTTGGTACCCCAGCGGCTCCAGGCTGTCCACGATCGCTCTGCGTGTGGTGACCTCGTCCTCGATCACCAGGATCGTCTGGCCCTGGCCTGCGACCAGGGTCTGTGGTCTTGGGGGCGGCGTCTCGGCCTGTTGCATCGACAGGGCCGGCAGGTAGAGAGTCAACGTCGTTCCCTCCCCAACCGTCGTGCTCACGTCGATGTAGCCGTCGTGTTGCTTGACGATGCCGTATACCTGGGCCAGTCCCAGGCCGGTGCCCTGGCCGGGCGGCTTGGTGGTGAAAAAGGGGTCAAAGATGTGTTCCATCACGTCGGGAGGGATGCCGGTGCCGGTATCGGCCACCGTCACGCGCACCCAGTCGCCGATTTCCATTTCGGGCAGCGGGGCGCTGGAGCGATCTTGGACGTGTATCCGATCCAGGCCGATGCGCAGTTGGCCTCCTTCTGGCATGGCGTCCCGCGCGTTGGTGGCCAGGTTCACGATAGCCTGCTGTATGCGCGTCGGGTCGGCTCTTACCACATACTCGTCTTTGTCGTAGGTCAGGTCGATTTTGATGTTCTCCGGGAGTGTGCGTCGCAACAGATCGCTCTGCTCCTTGAGGAAGATGAGCATATCTATGGGACCCCGTTCGAGCACAGCGCGCCGGCTAAAGTCGAGGACCTGCTGGATCAGGCTGCTGGCCCGCCCGGCCTGCTGTTTAACGGTCTCCAGACGTGCGTACGTTTTTTCGGGCAGGCCGGGGGTGTGCAGCATCATCCCGGCGTAAAGACTAATCACCGCCATGATGTTGTTAAAGTCGTGGGCGATGCCGGCAGCCAATTGCCCCACGGCGACCAGCCGTTCCTGTTGCTGGATACGTCGCTCCGTCTCGCGCTGTTGGGTCACGTCGCGGATGACGAGCACCCAGCCTTTGGGCACAGGGCCGTTTTCGATGGGGCGGGCGATGATCTGGAAGCTACGGTTGCCCAGCGCCACCTCGTGCCACAATCCCTTTGGAGGCGAGGTGAGGATCTCCGCCAGCGGACACCCACCCAGGTGAGTGAGGACGTCTCCCACCTGCGCACCCGCGAGAGTGTTCAGGTCTCGCTGCCCCATCGGGTTCGCCAGGACGGTTCGATGCTCGGTGTCCATCAAGATCACACCTTCGGGCACCGTGTCCATGATCTGTTGCACTCGTTGGGCCTGCTCCCGGATCTGTGCCAGCAGCCGTTCCCGCTCTTCCTCCGCTTGCCTGCGCTCGGTGATGTCCTGAAATGTAGTTTGCCGGTAGTTTTCACCACCCAACGTAACGGAGGAAGAAGACGCTTGCAGAGTCCTGATTTGCCCGTCTTTGCGCACGATCTCGTACTCAAATTCGGCCGGCATCGGTTCGCCTCGGTCAACCTTAGCCACCCGCTCCGCGATCATCTCTCGTGACGACGGAGCAACGTGGTCCAACAACGGAACCCTGGAAAACTCCTCAAGGTTGTCATAGCCAAAGATCTGTAGCAAAGCCGGGTTGGCAAGGATGACCTGATTTCCACGTGAGACGCCCACGCCCATTGCCGAGCCTTCCACCAGTACGCGGTAGCGCTCTTCGCTTTCACGCAGCGCCTCCTCCGCTTGCTTGCGCTCGGTGATGTCCTGCACCGTACCGAATAATTCGACAACCCGACCGTGTTCGTCTTCGATAGGATGCACCTTTGCTGTGAAGTAAACCCGTCTTCCGCCGGGTAGTTCTGCTTCCAGGTCGTATTCGAAATCCTTCTTCTCTGCGATGGCGCGGCGGGCGTATTCGCGCAATAGTCGTGCCTGCTCGGGGGAGTAGTAGGCTGCTTCCTCCTCGGCGGTGGGCGGGCCCAGGGCTGGATCGCGCTCGTACAGCCTGTACGTTTGGTCGGACCAGGTGATCTTTTGGCTTTCAATGTCGAATTCCCAGTTTCCGACCCGTCCCAGCGCTTGAGCATCTCTTAGTTTTCTCTCGCTCTCCCGCAGCGTCTCCTCTGCCCGCTTGCGCTCGGTGATGTCACGGATCGCCGCGATGTGCACCGACTGCCCCTGTCTGTCGAAAAATCGGCCTGTTATCTCTACCGGAAAGACAGTCCCGTCCTTGTTGCGATGGAAACGTACTGGGATAGTCACGACCTGATTGGTGATCGGCGTCGTCTGGGTTACTTTCTGGGTATCTTCCGGCTCTGCCGACAGGTCAGTGTTTCGTTTGGTCAGCAACTCTTCGTGACTATACCCGTAGAGGGCCGATGCCGCCGCATTGGCCTCGAGGATGCGGCTGCTTTCGTTGTCGATCAGGAAAAGCGCGTCTGACTCCAATTCAAACAGTTGGCGATACTTTTCCTCGCTCTCCCGCAGCGTCTCCTCTGCCCGCTTGCGCTCGGTGATATCGCGAGTGACCTCGATCGCTCCCACGATCTGGCCGCTGGTATCTCGAACCGGGCAGCCTCGTATGAACCAAGCTTTTCCGTCTGGCGTCGTCTTCTCTATCTCCTGCTGCTTTCCTGTTTCCATGGCCAGCGCGACCGGGCAATCCTCGCAGCGTTCGCCCCGCTGTGCCCAGACTTCGTAGCAGTGGCGCCCGATCAGCTCCTCACGCGTCATCTGCGCCGATTCGCACGCGGCTTGATTTGGCCACAGGATCTTGTGTTCCCTATCCTGGTAAATCACATGCTCCAATTGGCTGTCGAGGATGGTTTCTTTCTCAAGCTCGGCTTTCCTCAGCGCCTCCTCCGCCCGCTTGCGCTCAGTGATGTCTCTGGTAATACCTCGGTAGCCTTTCAGTTCGCCCGCCGCGTTGCAAAAAGGAACGCCGCTGATCTCCAGGAACCTGACGTTGCCCATAGCATCAAAACTGCGCACTTCCAAGTTTCGAAAAGCAGTTGTGGACTCTGCCAGTGCAGAAAACGCACGAACAGCCTGCTCCCTATCTTCGTGCGGCAAGAGGTCGAAGGGTGTCTTCCCGACCATCTCCTTCGGATCCAATCCCCAGAGTACTCGCAGTTGAGGGCTGCAATAGGTGTATACACCGCGAGAATCCATTTCCCAGATGAAGTCACCCGTGGTCTCAACAAGCGCCTGGAATCGCTTCTGACTGTCCCGCAGCGCCTCCTCTGCCTGCCTGCGCTCGGTGATGTCGCGCACGGTGCCGATGCGGTACAGGGGGCGTCCCTGGGTGTCCTCGATGACTGTAAAGAGGTCACTCATCCAGCGGTATTGGCCGTCTTTGCACTTGAAACGGTATTCCAGATGATAGGACCTGTCACCGCCTGCCATAGACTCCTCAAGCACACGCGTAACGTGATCCAGGTCATCGGGATGAATCCTATCCACGACCCATGCAGTGGGCATCGAGAGCACTTCTTCGGCAGTGTAGCCGGAGATGTGAAGCTGGGCCGGACTCATATAGTCGTAGGTATCCGTTTGAAGGTTTCGCCGGTAAGCCACGTCCTGCAGACTCTCCAGCACTTGACGGAAGCGTTCCTCGCTCTCCTGCAGTGCTTCCTCCGCCCGCTTGCGCTCGGTGATATCGCGGATCGCCGCGATGTGCACCGACCGCCTCTGTTTGTCGAAAAACCGGCCCGTTATCTCTACCGGGAAGACGGTCCCGTCCTTGTTGCGATGGAAACGTACTGGGATAGTCACGACCTGATTGGTGATCGGCGTCGTCTGGGTTACTTTCTGAGTATCTTCCGGTTTTGCCGACAGGTCGGTGTTCCGTCTGGTCAGCAGCTCTTCGTGGCTATACCCGTAAAGGGCTGACGCCGCCGCGTTGGCTTCGAGGATGCGGCCGCTTTCGTTGTCGATCAGGAAGAGCGCGTCTGACTCCAGTTCAAACAGTTGGCGATACTTTTCCTCGCTCTCCCGCAGTGTCTCCTCCGCCTGCTTGCGTCCAGTGATGTCGAGCCAGGTGCCTGTGATCTCTTTGGGCTCGCCATCTTCGCTCCGTACGAGCACGCCGCGGTCGAGGATCCACAGGTATCTTCCATCGGCGGCCTGCCATCGGTATTCGATTTCGATCGTTCCAGTGTCGGGTAGCTTGCTGAATGCATTGAGCACGCGCTCCTTGTCCTCCGGGTGCAGTCTGGATGCCCACAGGTGGACGTCCTCGGTGAACTGTTCTGCGGTGAACCCCGAGATCCGATGGATTTGTTCGCTAGCCCACGTCCCGCCATAGTCGCCAAAGGGTTGTGCGATGTAGAACGCCATCGGAAGTGAGCCGAGGGCGAGCGTTTGGTGAGCTTCCTTCTTGCGTAGCTCTTCTTCCACCTGCTTGCGCTCGGTGATGTCGCGGGCGATGCTCATGATGGCTGGCTTTCCGGCGTATTCGATGACCCGGCTGCTCAACTCGATGGGCATCTGCGTGCCATCACGCCGCACGTGAGCCGTCTCGAACATCACGTGGCCGCGCCGGCGCAACTCTTCGATGCGCTGCGGCACCAGCACGGCGTACTCTGGCGCGTCTATATCCGCCGGCGTCATCTGGAGCAGCTCTTCCCGGCTGTAGCCGAGTCGAGCGCAAGCAACCTGGTTGATTTCCAGGAAGTGCCCGTCCAGATCATGGGTAAAGATCGCATCACCGGCGCTATCGAACAGGGTTCTGAACTCTTCTTCGGACTCACGCAACATCTGCTCGGCCCGCTTGCGTTCGATGGCATAGCGGATTGCGCACACCAACAGGCTGCCGCTCACCTCATCTTTGACCAGATAGTCCTGCGCGCCCTTCTGCACTGCTTCGAGCGCCAGTTCCCTGTTCTCGACGTCGCTCAATACGATGATGGGCGTCTCCGGTGTCTGGCCATCCATCTTGACGAATGTGTCCAGGCCGTCGCTATCTGGCAGTGTGAGGTCGAGCAGGACCACATCGATGCCGCCCCTGGCCAAGCGCTTCAGCCCGGTGGAGAGCTTGGTGGTGCGTACCAGGTCGAACTTGGGTGCGTCCGGGCTGGCCTGCGTGGCGTCGGCCAGCATCTCCCGAATGAGGCGGGCGTCGCCGGGGTTGTCCTCAACCAGCAACACGCTGATGGTTTTCTCTTCCATCTCTTGCTCCTTCAAGAGTTCTGCGGCGTCGGCGCGTATCTCTTACTGGTCAGTTGTCTGAATGCTGCTTGGATGATGTTCTGGCTTGTGAGGGACCACCTGTCTCCTCGGCGCAATCGGGATTCGTGCCCGAGTTAGGGATTCGATTCGGGCTATTTGTCGATTCGGAACACACAGGCCGGATCGCCTGTGGCGATGCAGGCGGTCTCCTTCACCGAGTGGGAATTGCCAGTGCCCCACTCGATCATCTCCTGATACACGGCGGCTGCGATGTGACACACCGGATGGCTCACGGCCAGGCTACCGGCCTGGGCCCGGCGCGCGATCTCGGCGCAGTAGGGACAATCGTGGATCTCCAAGACGAAGGCGTCTTCCTCTTCCCGCAGGTGGTGGGGATTGCCGTACAGCTCCACCCCTTCTTCTTCCACTTTTTGCAGGATCATCTCCATCCGCTTGTTCTCCGGCAGGAGCTTGAGGGCCGCCCCGGCCAGGGTGTAGCGGGCCGGGTGCAAGCGGCGGATCTCTTGCCCGCCCTTGCGCCCGCCCTGCGTAAAGATGGCGCGGGCGCCGCGCGGGCCAAAGATCTCGTAAATGTGGGCCAGGAGCGTCGCGTATTCCTGGACGGTGATGGAGGGGGATTCGTCGGCAGGCGGCGGGGTGGTCAGATAGTCCGAGAGGCCGCTCTGGCGCAGGAGCATGGCCAGGGAATTCTCTCCCATCAGCTTCTGGACTTGCTGGAACACGATGTGCAGCAGTAGACTGGGGATGCGTCGCTCTTCCATCAGGCCTCCGGTTTCATGGTCTCACCTGCGTGCGGGCTTAACCTATTTTATGCCGATTCTTGCGACGAGGCAAGTCTGCCGCAGCGTATCCTGACCCTGACGGGCCAGAACCACAGAGGCACGGAGGACACAGGGAGGAAAGAGAGGAGGTCTCTGCCCTGGCGGAGGTCACGTATGGCAGGGCTCGCCTCAGTCTGGCTAGCCCGCTATGTAGTATTGGTTGACGAGCGCGAGCACGATCTCGTCCGAGGCCTGCTGAAGGTCTGCGAGGCTCGCCTCTGCCTCGCCGTACCGCGGCGCAGAGCCGCAGATGACGAGCACGGTGGCCTCGCCCTCGATCTCGACGCTGGCGAGCCGCCTCACCTCACCAGCGCCAGGAGACCCTCCCGGAAGGGCGTGAGCCTCGTCCACGAGCGCGTGCAGGGTGGCGCCGCCGACCACTCTGTCGAAGCCCCGCGCGCGCAGGTGTTCCAGGATCAGCGCCCTCGCCCCGGCCGTCCCCAGGCGTCCATCGACCAGCCCTTCGAGGATCGTGGCGGCGTCCAACGCCGTGGTTTGCCCTGGCGCGAGCGTGGTCCGATAAAGCCCCCACTCCTGCAGCACGGCTTCCACGTCCAGTTGCCCGCCGATCCAGCCGGCCAGGTGCCGCGTCGCCGTCGGATCGCCGTCCACCAGCATTGCCTCCAGCAACTGCCGGAATGTGCGCCCGTGCACACCGTTGGCGTCGAGGTAGGCGTCATAGTCGTCGATACCCTGCCGATCCAGGGCGTGGAAGAAGAGCATGGCCGTGGGGATCTCGATCATTGCATTCGAGGTCAAGAGCTCCTCGGCCCCTCTGTGGTACACCAGATCGCCGCCCACTTTCTTGATGACCACGTTCCAGTGCCCGCCCCGGCCGGCCAGCAGCGCGTCGAGCTCTGCCCCGAGCCGGTCGCTGGCCTCGGAGCGTTCCTCGCGCAGCGGTTTCACGCGCCGCCACAGGAGGAACCCGCCTCGCCCGGTCAGCCCCAGGTGCGCGTTGGCCGGATCGGTCCAGGCGTGGAACTGGCCTGCTCCAGGCTGGAGCGGGTCGTAGAGCATGACCTCGTCGATGATGAATCCTTCCTCGGTGTTCACGTTGGTGACCGAGAACAGGCGGCCCGCCTCATCGACCCGTGTCACCACGATCACGTGCTCGTAGGTTCCGCCCGGGCCGGCGATCAGGTAGAGCAGGTCGCCCGCTTGCAGGGGAAAGGCGTGAAAGTCGAACGTGGCGATGGATAGCGGCGTGGCGTACCATAGATATCGGTGGCGGGGGAAGGTGGCTTCCAGCATCCGCACGTCGCTGGGCTCGCTCGGATCGAGCAGCCAGAAATCGTGCAGGATCACCGACCGATCGACGAGGCCCGCGTCCCGCAAGATCGCCAGCGCCAATGGCCCGCAGGCGTTGGAAGGGTGGCCTTCGTCCTTGAGGAAATGCAGGCTGCGGGCGACGGTGATGGCCTCTGCCGGGGTGGGGGCGACGTACTTGAGCGCGCTCTCGTAGAGCCGCCTCTGCTCGTCCTCCGTCAACGCGCCGCCGGGCGTGGGGGTCGGGGTGTGGGTCGCGGTGGGAAGCGGCGTGGCCGTGGGCAGCGTTGGGGTGGGGGTGGGCGGCGGCCTGCTCGGAATGGGCGCAAGCGTCGCCGTCGCGGCAGCGGTCGGCGGTTGGGTCGCGCCCGGCTGCTCGACCCCGTAGCAGGCCGAAAGCAGCAGCAGGCCTCCGCTGGCGAGCAGGGTGAATAAGGCTCTGGCTCTCGTCATCGTGCCTTCTTGTTGGGGGAGTATAGCATCGGGGGAGGGGATGGGCAAGTGGGTTCTTGCGCCCATTTGCCCCGCCGGGGGAACTGTGCTAGACTTGCCGCAGCGGGGATGGCGCAAGGGAACGGGTAAGGCAGTGTACGCGCAGGTTGGGCGACAACAGGTCGAATGACCCGCAAACGGCGCGCCTCGCGTGTGACGGGTGCGCCGTCATCTAGTTGGTTGAAAAAGCCACTGTTGGGTCCCAGGCAGGCGATACGCAGACAGGACCGGCAATGCACGTTGTCGTCCCTGAATTCAGAGAACGACACGGGCTCCCGCGCCAGAGGCGGGGGGGGCATCAGCAGGCAGCAAATAGGTTGGGCGGCGCGGCGCGTGCTTGAAGAACAAGAGGTGTGACTTTGACCGAATACGTAATGATAGTTGTCCATGTTCCCACCGAATATACCGAAGTTGTACGAGTGGCAATGTGCGAGGCTGGCGCTGGTACAGTGGATGATAGACACTACGACCGCGTGACGTATGTTACTCAATGTGTGTGCCAGTATCGTGTCTTGGATAAAGCTTGGGACAAGGCTGGTGCGAGAGGTGAGCAATTTGAGAGAGAAGAGAATCGCATAGAGGCCATTTGCCGTAAGGAACGAATTGAAGCTGTTGTTAAAGCCATCATTAGCGCACATCCCGATGAGACACCAGCTATTGCTATCATCCCCACAGTGACTGGCGAGTACAAGTATTGGGAAGACTGAATTTTGGGAAGGGTTGTTCTTGACTGGGTGGAGCGTCGCCCAACCTGTCGCTGGGGGCGACAGCGCCGATAGGCGCTGGGTAGCATCGGGGAAGGGGATGGGCAAGCGGGTGCCTGCGCCATTTGCCCTGCCGGGGGAAGTGTGCTATAGTTTTGGTTGCATGGGTAGCGACAGGGAAGGGTAGAGCGGTGTGCGAGCAGGCTTGGCGACAACAGACTGGATGGCGTACAGGCGGCGCGCTCCGTCCGTGGGACGGGTGCGCCGTCGTTTAGTTGGTTGAAAAAGACCGCCGTTGGGTTCCGGGCAGGCGATACGCAGACAGGCGTGGTAATGCACATCAGAGGCCCTGCCACCCACGCTGCGCTCAAATGAAAGGAGAGAAATGAAAAAGCACTGGCCGCTAATCATAGCAGCAGCAATACTCATCATTTCCCTGGCTTGTGGATCCAGCAAGGAATCAGCAAGCACGCCCGTCGGGGAAGAACCTACAGAAGAACCAACTGCCGCAGGCACCACCGGCCATGTAGGTGAAACCGAAGAACCGGGACCGACGCAAGAGGCTGAACCAACGGACGAACCAGAACCGACAGATACCCCATCCCCGACGAACACACCAGAGCCAACCGTGCCGACGTACACCGAACCCGTTGTACTTGCAGAACTCGACGGGATTGGAAACACGGTCACTGACAACTACGAATTTCCTCGTTGTGGCAAGGCGGTGTTCTATTGGGAGGTAGAACCCAACGCGTACGGATCAGCTTCCATCATTATCAACCTACACAATGTCGATGCCGACCGCGAAATACTCCTAGTCAATGAATTCTCGAGTGACGTCGTTGGCGTTCATAGTGGATCTGCGCTTCAACCTCTAAAGGGCGGTGAGTATTTCTTCTCCACGGAGAACACTGACGAACCGTGGAGAGTCAGGGTTGAGTGTCAAGATGGCGCCGCGCCAGTCGCCGAAGGGATGGACGTTACAGGAACAGGAGATGCCGTTACGGGAAACTATACCCTACCCGCGTGCAGAAAATCCATCTTCAATTGGAGCGTCGAGCCCAATCCTTACGGATCTGCTTCCTTGATCGTTCATTTGTGCAGTGTTGAGGAAATCGAGACCCGGGGATGCCCACCGGCGATCGTAAACGAGTTTCAATCAGACCTAACCGGCCCGCTCGTGGGCGAAGCGCTGGAACGAGTTGACGGTGGCGATTACTTTCTCATTATCCGCAATACGGATGAAGACTGGCACGTCTGGTGGGAGTGTAGAGACTAGGAGCAGCGTAATCTTGGAAACGACTTACGCGGGCCGCCCGCCTATGTCGAAGGTGAAGGTACAAAGGGGTGGTCTATAGGGTCCGGCTGGCTGACGCTGCTGCGAGACTATACTTGTTCCTAGGGGGTGACACGTGCTGGGAAGAGACTACGACTCACTGGACGACTTCAAAGAGGCGTGCAAGCGTCCCAGAGGTTCCCTCGATCCACTCAGCGTCCTCAGTAGAGTCTACTGCATTGACCATCTTAGAATGATCGCCGAGTTCCTCCAGATAGGGGATCCAGAGATACCTTCATCCTCAGCTGGCCTATCGCGGAGATACGCTCTGGCGGAAGCGATCGCAGGTGCTTCCGATGCAGAGGCTATCGGTGCTGTGCTCTCGCGGGCGGACCACGATTTCTACTTCCCTGTCTTGACGTACTTCTGCATCAGCGAGGGTGAGCAGTATGCGTCTGTTCCGAGCCTTCTCAGCTATCTTGATCGCCAGCATGACATCTCTGCATCTGAACAGCACCAGGCCTTTTTCAACGGACTGACACGGCCTCCGCCGCGTTCATGTCTGCTTGAATCCATCTACGTTCGCGACATGATTGGGGATACTGTCTCTCTCGTGTTCAGTTGCTCCCGATGTCTCAGGGTGCCACGCGGCTCTCAGGACACATACGAGGATCTCTTCCTTGCTCGTATTCCGGTGATCGTGCGCGTGTTGCTCCGCCATCGCCTGGTCGAAGTCTCAATGCCAACTTTCTGCGAGCCATCTTCGTTCACAGAGGGTACAAGTCCCTTAATCCCCTACCGCTACCAGAATGTCTTCTGGTCTGCTCGTGCTCAGTTGGCCAGTATCCTGCCTTTTAAGCTCCGCCCCATATACTTTTCCGATCTTGCTCTCTATCTTGAAACTCGAGAAGGAGCGCGAGATATGGGCTGGATGATCGAGCCGCAGGATCAGGCAGAACTCGACCTAAAGCAAGGTTTGATTCCCTTGAAGGACATATTCGACGACTTTTCCGATAAACTCAGGCAAGAGGCAGCGAGACGCGGCCGGTCGCATCCCCTTGCAGGCATAGATCTCTACATCCTTTTCCGAGCTCTGAAGGAGGAAAGTTACACATCCCTCTGTGTTCTGGATGCGCCACTCGGACCGCGCGGTGGCAGTGTTCTGATGCAAACTCTTTACGGTCGACCGGACACAGAACGCGACCCCATTCTACTTGTCCAGAACTACCGAGAGGATGTGGCTGATCGACTGCGCCACGCCGTTGACCAATCGCAAACCGCCGATGATCTAGAGAATCCCTACAACCTCGACGCGCTTTTCCCGGAGAGCTGATCTATGGAACAGATTCAAGTACCGTTCGAGAAGATCGACGTAGACCCGCCTGATGGTCACTTGGTCGTTTCGGTCGTGAAGGCATTCCTTGACCAGTACCCTGTCAGATCAGTTCCCATCACCGAGATCTCGCAGTCCTCGGGGGTGCCTGGCCCCGTTGTCAAACGCGTCCTTTTCGCCCTGCTCGCGCTGACTCATCTTAAGGCTTTCTTCAGGCCTCGACACCGCGAGTGTGATCGCATCGTGGGCTGGCCGCAACAGTCGGTGCGTGCTGTGAGGGAACTGGCTTCCGAAGGCCAGTATTGGTGCGTCGACTGTGGGGGGCCGATCGATGGGGCTGAGGATATCGAGATCGAGATACTTTTCAGGAAGCCAGGCACCGATGGCAACTGAAACTGAGTCGTATGCTACCTGGGAGGAGTTCGAGGAGTTCACTGAGCGGGTTGCTGGCATCGAGGACTTCCCCTATCCCCTGGAGTGGAGCTTTGCGATAGGGGAAGGGTGGGACCCGGCTGTGTACTCCGCCAAATATGTCGCATACGTGGTCTCAACTCAAGAAGTGGCGCAGCCAGAAGACGACAAGACCGAACTCAAGGGACAGCCGCTTGAGGATCTGCTAAGGTACTTCCTGGAGAGAGGGGGCTTTGCTCGTGACATTGACGAGTTGTCTGCTCCAAGCAAGTGGCAAGTCGATGGTGCCGGCCCGCTCAACAAGAGCGCGATCCTGAGGTGTTGGGGTGAAGCCCTTTCCAATCAGTGTAGCGTGCAAATGTACATGGAGGCCAAGAATCATATCGATCCAGCGACCAACGAGGAGTTCGCACTACACTGTCAGAGGATGCAAGACCACGGCTGCAACGTCGGCGTATTCGCCTCGACTTCTGGCTTCAAGATGGGACGTGGTCAGGGGATTGCCCACGAAATCCATCATCAATACTTGAGAGGGATCATTCATCTTCTGTTGGTGTTCGAGGCGTTCCGTTCCGTGATCGTTGACCGCAAAGCACCTTTTATTGTACTGAACGAGGTATTGACGTACGCTGCGAACGATACCTATGCCAATGATGCTGAGCTGCAAGTCCGATATTCTGCGGAAGGCTGCCAGGAAGCCGCGAGGCGGGCGTATCTTGAGCTATTTCCGGAATAGTTTTCCCAGTGCGAAAGCCCTGGCATGGCGAGAGTTGTCGCCAAGTAGCAGAGCTGATCAACTACATCACTGGTACCACATCGGCGCTTCGTTTGAGGAAGTAGGTGGTAGAAAGTAAGCCAAGTAGGTTGGGTCAAGGCTCCAGGCCGAGACCCAACGCCTGCACCCGATCCCCGCAATTGGAAAAAACCCCGGCAGGCGCCGGGGCGCGTGTGTCTAGCGGGTATCTATCGCGACTCTACACATCCAGATTCCGCACTTCCTTGGCGTGGGTCTGGATGAACTCTTTGCGCGGCGGGACGGAGGAGTCTATGGGCACCTTGAAGGTTCGATCACAGGAATAGCGGGCAATGCAACCCGCCGGCTCGTTGCAGAGAAGTCATAGGGATGTTATAATGGAACAAGGTAGTGACCGGTTCAAGTGGAGTGAATGGTATGTTCAAACCCCAGCGTCTAAGCTTTGACGATCTCAGTGAACGATTGCGCGCTTACGAGGACAGGTACGGGTACTCGACGATCGAGTTCTACCGCCGCTATGAGAACGGCGAGTTGGGCGACGACGATGACCTGATGATGTGGGCTGGCCTGTATCATCTCTATTTGACGTCGCTCCCTGTGCGGCAGTTCATGCAGAGCGAGTTCACGCCAGCGTGATTATCGACGAGTACTCTGCCGCTGTCGAGCGTGGCCTGCAGCAGAACGTTCAGATCGGCAAGATCGAGGAGCCGGTCGTCTGCCTGGCATCGGATGATTACAATGGGCTCATCCGGTGCCGGGTCGTTTTCTGGGACAGTTCCTATCTCGATCTCTACGAGGTGGTCAGCACCGAGCTGGGCTACCCGGTTCGCGTGCATTACGCCTATACCTACGTTCGAGAGGGACAGCGGGTGTTTCGCTACGACAATGCGCCGCACCATCCCGAAATCGCTACCCATCCTCATCACAAGCACGTCGGGTCAGCCGACCGCTTGGCCCCAGCCGACCAACCGACCTTGAGCCAGGTGCTTGCCGAGGTTGAAGACTGGTTGAACAAATAAGCGGGTCTTGCAATGGCCCTCTTCCAGCCCAGAAGCGAAAGCCCCGGCAAACGCCGGGGCGAGTGTGTCTAGTGGGGATGCCCCACAACTCTACACATCCAAATTCCGCACTTCCTTGGCGTGGGTCTGGATGAACTTTTTGCGCGGTGGGACGGAGGAGCCCATCAGCATGTCGAAGGTGCTATCCGCCATCGCCGCGTCCTCGATCGTCACCTGCAACAGCGTGCGCTGCTCCGGGTTCATCGTCGTCTCCCAGAGCTGCTCCGGGTTCATCTCGCCCAACCCCTTGTACCGCTGCAAGGTCACCTTTTGCCCCTTCAGCTCCGCCAGCATCTCGTCCTTCCCCGCCTCGGTGTAGGCGTACTGCACCGTCTTCCCGGCCGCCACGCGATACAGCGGCGGCTGGGCGATGAACAGATGCCCCTCCTCGATCAGCTCCTGCATGTAGCGGAAGAAAAAGGTCAGCAGCAGCGTGACGATGTGGGCTCCATCTACGTCAGCATCGCACATTAAAACGATACGGTTGTAGCGCAGGCTCTCCAGGTCGAACTCGTTGCCGATGCCGCACCCCAGCGCCGAGATGAGCGCCTGCACCTCCTTGCTATCGAGCACCTTGTTCAGTCGCGCCCGCTCCGTATTCAGGATCTTGCCCCGCAGCGGCAGGATGGCCTGGAAGTGGCGGTCGCGCCCCTGCTTGGCCGATCCGCCCGCCGAGTCGCCCTCGACGATGAACAGCTCCGTCTTGTTCGCGTCCCGCTCGGAGCAATCGGCCAGCTTGCCCGGCAGCGTCAGGCTCTCCAGCGCGCTCTTGCGGATGACGAGGTCGCGCGCCTTGCGCGCCGCCGCCCGCGCCCGCGAGCTGGTGAGGCACTTTTCGACGATCTTGCGCGCCGCCCTCGAGTTCCGTTCCAGGAACTCGCCCAGCGCCGTCGCCACCACCGATTCCACCAGCCCCTTGATCTCGGCGTTCATCAGCTTGACCTTGGTCTGGCTCTCGAACTGCGGGTCGGGGTGCTTGATGGAGACGATGGCCGTCAGCCCTTCGCGCACGTCGTCTCCGGAAAAGTTGTCGTCCTTGTCCTTCAGCAGCCCCGCCCTGCGGGCGTAGTCGTTGATCGTGCGCGTGATGCCGGAGCGCAGGCCGGTCAGGTGCGTCCCGCCGTCGACGGTGTGGATGGTGTTGGCGAAGGAGTAGACCGACTCGGCGTAGGCGTCGGAATACTGCAACGCCACCTCGATGCCGATGCTGTCTATGTCCCGCTCGGCGTGCACCACGTCGTGGAGCACGTCCCGGTTGCGGTTGAGGTAGCACACGAACGACTCGATGCCCCCCTCGAAGTAGAACGTCATCTGGTGCGGGAACGGCTCCTCCCGTTCGTCCACCAGCCTGATGGTGACGCCCCGCGTGACAAAGGCCATCTCGCGCAAGCGCTGCGCCAGCGTGTCGAAGCGATAGTCCACGTCCTTGAAGATGGTCGGGTCGAAGCGGAACGCGACCCGCGTGCCGTGGCCCTTGGCCTTGCGCACGTTTTTCGGCGGCGCCACCGGCCTGCCGCGCTCGTACCGCTGAAAGTGCTGCCGCCCGTCACGGGGGTCGTCCACCGTCACCTCCATCCACTCGGAGAGGGCGTTGACCGCCGAGACGCCCACGCCGTGCAGCCCGCCGGAGACCCTGTACCCACTGCCGCCGAATTTGCCGCCGGCGTGCAGCGTCGTCAGCACCAGCTCCAGCGTGGAGATTTTCCTTTCGGGGTGGGGTGCGGTGGGGATGCCGCGCCCGTTATCGGTCACCGTGACGCTCGAATCGGGGTGGATGGTGATCTCGATGTGGTCGCAGACCCCGGCCAGCGCCTCGTCGATAGAGTTATCGACCACCTCGTACACCAGGTGGTGCAGCGCCTTGACGTCGGTGCCGCCGACGTACATGCCCGGCCGGCGGCGCACCGCCTCCAGCCCTTCCAGCACCTGGACGTCTGCCGCGCCGTATTGCTCGACGCCGTTCGCCGCTTGTCTGTTTTTCTTCACCATGCCGACTCCGCTCAGATCTTGATCCTGCTCGCACCCGCCAACTGCGCGAGGCGATCTTGGTAGAATACAAAGGTAGCCATGATCAGGGCTGTGGTGACTCCGCTGTTGCACAGGATGCCCACCAGCAGCAGCCACGAGTCGCCCGGCGGCAGCGACCAGACGTAGCCCAGCCCCTCGTAGATCAATATTGCCAACAGCACCAGCCCGGTCACGGGCAAAAAGTTCACGCGGACGAGTGCGACGCTTTCCACGATGGCCCGTGGCAGCCTGCGCTCGCCCAGCAGCATGCCGTGGAGGACGAACAGCAGGTGCAGCGCGACAAAGCTCCCTATCCCCATGATGAGTCCCGAAGCCACCAGGCCGAAAATGTCCGCGATGACGGCGGCCGCCCCACTCACCACGATCCAGATGAGGAGGAAAACCACGCCAGCGACGAACAGGATGGCGGCGAACGAGAGGACGCGGATCAGCTTCAGCAGCGTGTTCAGCGCCAGGCCGACGATCAGCAGTTCTGTGTCCGTGCCTTCACCTGCCTTGGATGCCGCCGGATCGCCCGTGGATGTTTCCTCCCCCGCCGGATGTGTCAGCCGGACGCTGCGAGCCAGCGCGTTCATGTAGGTGAACCCTGTAAGCAGGCCCACGGGAACCAATGCGATCCCCCAGGCGGCGAGCGCCAGCACGTTCGCGACCGGGAGCACGGCGCGCTCGCCCAGCGGCGATACCACCCCTGGCGCGTGCCGGGCGAGCAGGCTGGGTGTGTTGAGCAGCGGCACTATGCTGATGATCGAAAACAGGTCGAACTTTTGGCCGAACGTTTCCAGTGCCTGTATCGCTGTTGGGTCGGCAGCGGGTTGGGTGCTTTTGACGAGTCTCAGGAACGCCGTCATCAGTGGGGCTATCGAGAGCTGCGGTCCCAGCCACAGGAACAGGTCGAGCAACAGGGGGATGGCCAGCGGCCACCAGTTCCGCGCGAATATCTCAAAACCGGCCATGACGCAGGCAAATATGCTCATCGGGCCGGTTGGCTTTTCTTCGGTCTTTGCGTCCATGCCGGGCGTATTTTACCACAGGTCGGGGGAGGGGGGAAGATGATCAGACCCCTCAAGGTTTCAGGCGAACCGCGGGTTCGCACAACTTCGGAGGTCTTGCTGTCCTATTGCGCCGCTTTCAAGATCTTGCCGACCAACTGGCTGCCCAGGATCGCCAGCCCGTCGGTGGGCAGGTAGTGTGCGGCGGTGTCTTCAAAGAGCACCCGCGCCTGTGAGGGGAACTCTTCGTCTCCCTCCCAGTACGTCACTGCCAGGCGCACCCGTGGCAGGACGGCGAAGGCGTAGCCCGCATCGCCCAGCGGAAGCGGCTCGCCCTCCAAGCGCTCTGCGGCGCGGCGGAAGGCCTCAATGCCGCCTCGTGGCTCCAGCTCTCGCGCCAGCCGCCCGCCGGAGTAGCCCTCGAACGCCTGGACGTAGAACGTGCCGTCGGGCAGATCGCGGAAGCCGATCCAGCGGCTCGAAGGGGTCGTGCCGTCGGCGGTCACCAGATAGGTGAGGATCAGGCTGGCGATGAAGGACGGTGTCTCCTCGCCGTCGTCGGTGCGGCGGACGGTGAAATCGCCGCCGGAGACGACGTACTCCTGCCAGAAGAAGGCCAGGCGAAAGTTGCCGTCCCCATCCTGCTCGCAGCCGCTGTGCAGCGCCAGCTTCCCCGGCGCGACGGCGCGCAGCCGCGCCTGCGCCTCTGCGACGACGGGGGCCAGTCTATCGTACCACTGCTGAAGCTGGGGCGTGGGCTTACCCTGCTGTAGCATGCGCTCCCAGGTCGTGGATAACTTTGACCAGCTCTTCCCATTCCTCCTGGAAGAAATGGACGGTGACGTTCCCCATCTCCAGGTGGTAGATCGTCTCCCCGTCCGGCTCCTCGGTCCGCACTAGGTTGAAGCGGTCGGTTTCGGCCAGGATCTCGATGGTAGGTTCCTCCATAGATTGCCTCCGGTTTTGCTCCCCCCATTCCCACCCTCAAGCTGCCTTCGGCGGCTCGGGGGAGAGGTCAGGGGGTTAACTCAACAGCCGCAGCAAAGTCTTGGGCTGCAGCACCGCGCGGGGCGATTCGTGGCCGATGATGACGTAGCCCACGAGCAGCGCCAGCTCCTCATCCTGCCGCAGCTTGCGAAAGATGCGGTTGAGCAGGCTGGGTGCGTTCAACGCCAGCCGCACGATGCGCGCCGCCCACTGTTCGGCCCCGTAGCGGGCCTTCAGGGCCTGGCTGTAGGGGGCCAATGCCCGCGCCGAAAAATCGCCCGTCCCCAGCGCCCTCAGCGCATGCGCTGCGGCCATCTCGCCGCTCTCCATCGCCCGTGCGATGCCCTCCCCTGAGAGAGGGCTTACCAGCCCTGCTGCGTCCCCGGCCACCAGGACCCGCGCAGCGTGGGTGCGCGTGCTGCCCAATCGCGTGCGCAGCGCGTGGCCGCGCAGCGGTCCCACCGACTCGGCCCGCGCCAGCCGTCCCCCGTCCGCTGCCAGTCCTGCCGTGAAGCGCTCCAGAACCTCCCGCAGCGCCGTTTCTCCCCGACGCACCCGCCGGGTGAAGGTGCCGGTGCCGACGTTGGCGTGGCCGTCGTTCATCGGAAAAAGCCAGATATAGCCGGGCGTGATCGAGCGCTCAAAGTGGATCTCCAGCCGCTCGGCAGGGCCGGTGTCGCCGGCAAAGTACTGCCTGATGGCGGTGAGCTCGGGCGGTTCCCGCAGCAGCCCCATCCGGCGGGTGATGAGGGAGTTGCTGCCGTCGGCCAGGATCACCATCTGGGCCTCCACGGCCAGCCCTTCGGCGCAGACGCGGGCCGGGCGGCCGTCCGATTGCTCCACGCCCTGCACCCGCGTGGATTCGAGCAAGCGCGCCCCGGCCTCGACCGCCGTCTGGGCCAGCCGGGCGTCGAGCAACCGCCGGGGAATGGTGCGTCCGTAACAGTGGCCGTCGCTCGCCTCCGGCCGCACGTCGAGCACCTGGCCGTCAGGAGAGGTGAGGCGCAGCATCCCTGGCGCGGCGAATTGGGAGGCCCACTCCCCCAGGCCGGTGCGAGCCAGGGCGGCCAGGCCGTCTCCGCTCACCCCGTCTCCGCAGGGCTTGTCGCGGGGGAAGGTGGCGCGCTCCAGGAGCGCCACCCGGACGCCAGCGGCGGCCAGCCGGTGCGCGGCGATCGACCCGGCTGGCCCGGCGCCTACGATGGCGACGTCTGCTCGCACTGCGTCTCTTCCTCCAGCGGCTTTTCAAAAATCCAGATATCGCGGTCCCAACTGCGCTCGTAGCCCGCCGCCTCGACCGCTGCGACGAGCGCGGGTTCGTCCACTGGCTTGATCTTCACCGCCGGCTGTCCCCGCTGAGCGGCCAGCCTTCGCAGCCCCTGCAGGAGGATGACGAGGGCTTCGTCCAAGCCATCCACGTAGCCAAAGTGCAGCGTCTGATCCTCACTCGACCACTGCGCCAGGGCCAAAGCGGCCAGCTCGCCGTTGATGTCCATACCCCACCCGTCGCCCGACTCTAGATGGCGAGCCAGTTGCACGTGCTTCAGGCCTTTCCACTGCCACGAGATTTCATGTAGGCCGCTTGCTGCCTGATAGCGGGGTGATCGGCTGATCAAGGCCCACGCTGCCGGGATGTCTGCTTCGGTCAGTTGCCTCGGCAGGGGGCCGTCGGTGGGAGGGAGAGGGTCGGCCCCATAGGATCGGTAAACGGCTGCCTTGCGGAGTCCGTGGCGCGCCGAGATGTGGTGGATTGGCTCGTTCAGCGAATGCGTGCCGTAGCGCAGGGTGCCGTGCCCCAGGTGACGCGCCTGATCGAGCAAATGCGCCTGCAACTGTCCGCCGATGCCTTTCCCTTGATGGTCAGGATCGATCCGCAGCCCTTCCAGCCACCATTCGTCTTCCTCCAGGCGGCTTAGCTTGCCAAATCCCACGATCTGGCCATCTACCTCCGCGACGGCCAGTTGGCCGTGAGGGTCAGCTACCCACTCCTCCCATGCTGCGGGGACATAGTCCTCCCACTTGAAAACCCGCGCGCAGATCTCCTCAACGGCGGGCCTGTCCGCCAGTTCCCCTGGCCGGATCTGCGCTTTTGTCGCCTGCACTGCTCTCTTCCTGCGCAGCCGATTCAGGGCATGCCTGCGCGCTTTGCCGAGTGGGCCTGGCTGACGAGGTGGTTTCTCTTCCGGCTCGGCGAAGGGGTCGAGATCGTAGACGCGGAAGAAAACGTAGCGGCCCAGCACCCGCAGCGTCGCCAGCGTTGGCGCGGCCAGCAGCATACCCAAGATGCCGCCCACGCTGCCGCCGATGACGACCCCGATCAGCACCAGAACCGGGTGCAGATTGAGGCTGTATCCCATGATGCGCGGCACGAGGAAATTGTTTTCGATTTGCTGGATGAGGACGTACAGCCCGGCGACGAGCACGGCGTACCAAAAGTTGCTTATCGGTAGGGAACGTGATCCCTCGAAAAGGGCCAGCAGGATTGCCGGCACGGCGGCCAGGGTGGGGCCGATGTTGGGGACGATCTCGAGGAGGCCTGCCAGCAACCCCAGTGCCCCCGGATAGGGAAGGCCGGCGATCCAGCACACCAGGGTGGTGATAATGGCTATCACTGCACATAGCAAAAGCTGGCCGCGCAGAAAGGCGTGCCATACTTCCGTGACCTGTTTTCGCAGGCGCACGAAATCCTCCCGGTAGTCCAGCGGAGGGAGTCTATCGATCTGCTCGATGATACGGGGGCCGTCCTTGAGCAGGTAGTATGCGATCATCAGGATGAAAATCAACCATAGGACACCCGAGGCGACCATGAGCACTATGTTCAGCGTCTCCTGCGCGACGATGGACACGAAAGAGTTCAGGATCCCGCTGATCTGGTCGTAGAAATCGGTCAAGTTGATGGTGTAGCCCAAGATCTCCGCGGGCGGCTGCTCGGTGAGAAAGTTGCCGATCTCGTTGATGATGCCGGTGATCTCGCCCTGCGCAGATCGCACTCCCTCTTGAATGCTCGGAACGGCCGCGATGGGGGTGGCTATCAGCCCGACGACGAGAACCAGCAGAACGAGAGCCGCAGCCAGCCCCCTCGGGATGCGGAGGCGGTTGGTGAGGAAACCGACCAGGGGGGAGAGGATAAAGGCCAGCAGGAAGGCGATAGCCAGCGGCGGGATGACGTCCTGGAAACGGTAGGTGACGAGCGCCAGCAGCACCAGGGCGACGAGGATGACGACGGTTTTGGTGGTGTTGTTCCAGCGATGGACTTGCTTACTCATCTGATGGTTCTTCCTCCTCTCGTTTCCTTCGCAGGCGACGCAGTATCGCCTGGCCGGTCTGCTTGAGGGAGGCCCCCTTGGGCGGCTCCTCTATCTCTGGCTCGGCGAAGGGATTGCGGTCGTAGAGGCGGCAGATGACGTAGCGGCCTATGATGCGCAGGGTGGCCAGTATTGGGGCGGCGAGCAACATGCCCAGTATCCCTCCCATGAGGCCCCCGACGATGGCGGCGATCAGCACCACCAGAGGGTGCAATCTGAGGCTCCTGCCCAGGATGCGGGGCACGAGCACATTGTTGTAGATCAATGTGATCACGATGTACGTCACGGAGACCAACACGGCGAACCCGAAGTTGCTCATCGGCAAGAAGGTGGAACCCTGGAAGAAGGCCATCAGGATCGGTGGTATGGCGGCGACGATCTGACCGATGTTGGGTATGAATGCCATGATCCCGGCCAGGAGTCCCATCACCCACGCGAAAGGAACGCCGATGGCCCCGAAGACAAGGGCTGTGACGGCCGCGAGCATCACGGCCAGGAGTAACTGGCCGCGCAGAAAGGCGTGCCACACGTTCCTGATCTGTCGGCGCAAACGCACGAAATCGTCGCGATAGCCAGGGGGAGCCAGATTGTCGATCTGCTCGACCAGGCGGTCTATGTCCTTTACCAGGTAGAAGGAGGCCATCAGGATAAAGAGCAGCCAGAAGGCTCCCTCTGCGATACCGCCGGCGATTGCGAATGTTCCCTGCAGCACCGAGCGTGTGTAGGATTCCACCATACTGCTCAATTCGTCGTACACGCTACTCAGGTTCAGCGAGTACTCGCCGAGCTCTAGCGGGTGGCTGAAAAACGCGTCAACGCCGGTGAGGGTATTGTCGATGACCGATTGGACGGTGGTCGCTATCTCCCGCGGGCTTGGGATGATGGCAACTGGCGTGGCGACCAATCCTAGCCCGGCGACGATCACGATCAGGAAGACGAGCGTCGTGGCTAAACCGCGCGGAAACCGCAACCGGTCGGTGAGGAAATCGACGATGGGATCGAGGATGAAGGCTATCAGGAGCGAGATCGCCAGTGGCGGGATGATCACCTGGAAACGGTAGAGGACGAGCGCCGCCAGCACCAGAACGATGAGGGCAATGATGCGCTTGACCGGGGCGCTCCAACGATGGGTGGAGTTTTCCATCTGGGTTCTCTCGCTATGTGTGTATATGTATCGTCCACGGGGCCAGCGCCCACACGCGCTCGCGGGCCAGGCCTCGCAGGGTGTCGAGCAAAGCTGCTATGCCCTCATTGCTGGCAGGGAAGGCAGGCGCAGGCAGCTCGCGGCGCGGCGGGCTGATCTGGACGGTGGAGGGCTCTTCCTCCGGCTCGATTTCGGCCAGCTCCTTGGCCAGCGCCAGTGCCGTCTCGAAATCGCCCAGTTCGTCTACCAACCCGATCTCACGCGCCTGCGCGCCGGTCCACACTCGCCCGCGGGCGACCTCCTCGACCTGTTCCTCTGCCATCCCCCGCCCTTCGGCCACGACGGCTTTGAACATGGTGTAGAACTCGCCCATGTCGCGGCGCACCCAGGCCCGCTCCTCGCTGCTGAAGAGGGCCGTCTCCGAGTAGAGGCCGGCCATCCTGCCCCGCTGGAGCGACTCGCGGTTCATGCCCAATTTGTCATACAGCCTGTCCAGGGTGAACTTGCCACCCCAGATGCCGATGGAGCCGGTCAGTGTGGTCGGGCGTGCGATGATGCGGTTTGCCGGGGCTGCGACGTAGTAGCCGCCCGATGCAGCCTGCCCACCCATCAGCACGACCACCGGCTTGCTTTCCCGCAGGCGGCGCACCTCGCGGGCGATCAGGTCGGAGGCCAGTGGTGATCCGCCGGGTGAATCGACGTAGAGCACGACGGCTGCGATGCGCTTATCGGCCTCGGCCTGGCGCAGCGCCTGCGCGATGGTCTCTGCTCCTGCCTGCGTCTCGACCGGGAGTATGGGCATTGGCACCGGCGCACGGCGGCTGTGGCCGGGCACGATCATGCCTTCCACCGATACCACGCCGATGGATCGGCCCGTGGTGCGTCTGATGGGCCGGATCAGCCAGCGGGAAGCGTCGCGCCAGGTGCAGAGCGGCGCGGGTTCCTCGTGCTCCTTCCCGTTGGCGGGTTGCAGATAGGCCGGCAGCTCGTCTTCGTAGAGCGCCGCGTCAACCAGCCCGGCCTCGACCGCTTCGGCGGGCAGGAGGGGCATCCGATCGATGAGATCCCGTACCCGCTCCGGGTCGAGCCCGCGCCCTTCGGCGATGGCGGCGACGATCTCGTCGAAGGTGGAGTTGAGGAGAGCGTCGAACATCTCCCGGTGCGGTTCGGTCATCGTCGTGCGGCGGAAGGTGTCGGGTGAGGTCTTGTATTCGGCGATAGCTTCGAGATCGGCTTCCACCCCGGCCAGCGCCAGGGTGTCTTTGATGAACGTGGCCTCGATCCGCAGCCCGATCACGGAGAGGCGGCCCGACGGCGGTATGATGATCTCGTCACAAGCCGAAGCCAGGTAATAATCCCAGGTCTCGGCGGTGGGCAGCCATGCGATGACTCGCTTGCCCTTGTTGCGCAGATCGAGGAACATCTGTCGCAGGCTGTAGAGCGCTGCCGATTCGGTCTGCAGGGTGTCGAACCGCGCGACGACGGTCTGAACGCGCGAGTCGCTTCCGATGCGCTTCACTATCTCTCGCACGTCCTCCAGGCTGAGCTGGGAAGACCGGGGCAGGAGGCGGTTGAGCGGCGGGGGGAGCGGGTCGCGCCGGGATGCGCGCTCTGGATAGGGGCCGCTGATGGGGAGGACGATGCATTTCAGCCCTTTGCGGCGCAGCGAGCGGAAGAGGTTGCTTGTTGCTATTGGGGCATTGCGAAGTAAGTTGGTTGCGTTCACTGTCGATTGCCCATTGCCGATCGATCTACACCAGGCGCAGCCCTGGCACGACGTCCAGATCCCAGCCGGCCCGCTCGCCGACGACAAAGTGGCGATACGCGCAGGCTCCGACCATTGCCGCGTTGTCGGTGCAAAGCGATGGTGGCGGGTAGTAGACGGGCACGTTGGTGCGCTCGGTCGTCATCTCGCGCAGGGCTGCGTTGGCGGAGACGCCGCCGCTGAGCAGCACGGCGGTAGCGCCGTATTCCTCTGCCGCCTGCGCCGTTTTTTGCGAAAGCACATCTACCACTGCTGCCTGGAAACTGGCGGCCATGTCGGCCAGTAACTGCCCCTGGGGTGGGTCGCTGTATTTCTGCACCTCGCGCAGCATGGCGGTCTTGAGGCCGCTGAAGCTGAAATCGTAGCTATCTTCCAGCCAGGCGCGGGGAAAGTGGAAGGCCGTCGGGTTGCCGTTCATGGCGACGCGCTGGATGTGTGGCCCGCCGGGGTAGGGCAGGTCCAGCAGTCGCCCGACTTTGTCGAAAGCCTCGCCGGCGGCGTCATCGAGCGTGCCGCCCAGGTACTCGTAGTCGCCGTGGCCGCGCATCAGGATCAGCTCGGTATGGCCGCCGGAGGCGAGGAGGGCCAGCAAGGGGAACTCTAACTCGTCCGCGGGGGCGGCACCTTCGCTTTCCACCTCCAGCCAGTGGGCATAGATGTGCGCCTCCAGGTGGTTGACGCCGATCAGCGGAAGATCGCGTCCCAGGGCGATCCCCTTGGCGGCGTTGACCCCCACCACGAGCGAGCCCGCCAGCCCTGGCCCGTAGGTCACGGCCACAGCGTCCAGGTCGTCGTAGCCCAGGTGTGCCTCCCGCATCGCCTGATCGATCACGGGCACGATGGCCTCAATGTGGGCGCGGGAGGCGATCTCTGGAAAGACGCCGCCGTACTGGGCGTGCAGATCGACCTGCGACGCGACGACGTTGGACAGAATGCGCCGCCCGTCCTCGACCACGGCGGCAGCCGTCTCGTCGCAGGAGGTTTCGATGGCGAGAATGCGGATCATACCTTGATTACCAACTCCTTCGAGAAATCCGTCAGGTTGTGCATGGCGCCGTCCTCATCGATCCACACGTCGTCCTCGATGCGCACGCCAAAACCTTCGTCCGGGTGGTACAACCCCGGCTCGCAGGTGAAGGTGTGGCCCGGCTGGAGCACATCGGTGTTGTCCGGCGTGTCGCTGAAACGCGGCTCCTCGTGGATGTCCAGCCCTAACCCGTGACCGATGGAGTGCACGTAGCCGCTCTCGGTCGTGGAGTCGGTGGCGACGGTGGGATAGCCCTTCTCAGCGAAGAACTCGCACGTCATCTGCTGGTACTGCTTCGTCTCCGTGCCGACCTCGTAGGAGGCCAGCACCTTGGCCTGGCAGTCGTACACGTCTCGATAGACCCTCTCAATCTCCGGGGGCGCGTAGCCCAGGCAGAAGGTGCGGGTCACGTCGGCAAAGTAGCCGCCGCCTGCCTCACGCGGAAAGATGTCAAAGACGATGGTCTTGCCCAGCTCGATCACATCCTCGGCGACGCCCTTGTTGTGCGGGATGGCCGCATCTCGCCCGATGGAGAAAACGACCCCCTCGGGGTCCTCCAGGCGCTGCTCGGCGACGAAGCGGTTGATCTGCTCGCGCACCCGTCCGATAGTCAGCGGCGCGCCATCGGCGTGCACCAGCGCACCGTCTTTCGCGGCGTGCGATTGGAGAAACTCGATCGTCTGGCCGATGACGTCGCAGACGCGCCGCCCCGTCTCGCGGATGCGCTCCGCCTCTGCGCTGTCCTTGGTGGTGCGGGCGGCCTCGATCAGGGTGACGTCGCCGTCGCCGTAGACCTCGATGTCCTCCAGTTGGGCATCCAGCGCGTTGAGCAGCACCCACGCCTGCCCCCGGTCAGATAGCCCGTAGAAGCCCACCTTCCCGCTCACACCGTGATCGGCAAAGATGCGGCGGTACAGCTCGACCGTGGCGGCCAGCCGGTCGCCCAGCTCTCGCAGGATCGCCGTAAAGTCGTATTGAGCCAGATTGACGACGGCCAGTCCGCTGGCGGCGGCCACTTCCCGCTCCATCGGCCAGCACAGGAGCAGTGGCTCCTCGCCGCGCTTCTTGAGCACGAACCCTTGTGTCAGTCCTGCGCCGTTGGTCATATAGTACATCGCCGGGTTGCCGTGAACCGCCCCCGAGATGAAAGCTGCATTCAACCCACGTTCTTCCATGAGACGATCAAGGTCGCTTCTCACGCTTTCTCCTTAACCATGACTTGTTCTCACCTGCCGAGCTTGTATGATTGCTTCCGTCTTCGCGCTACTTGCTTTCCTCCCACTCCTGGTGTGAAACCCCGGCCTGTCTCAGTATCCGTGCGAGCAAGTCAGGGCCAATCTCCTGTCGGTGCGGATTGGGAATTCTCAGAACCAAGTCATCTTTGACCATGTATGGATGCTTGCCACTGGCGAATGGTCCCTCGAAGCCCAACGCCTTGAGGCGCTTCACCAGATCTGAGCACTTCACAGGGGAGAGTTTAGGCATAGGCGGGCAGTTCCTCTAGTGGGCGAATAGTCACTTCTTCAATGGTTGGAAGTTCTAGCCCTCGTTGCAGGCGCACGACGATCCAACCCTCCAGTATTTCCTCCAGGTTTCGGCGGGCTTCTTCCAGAGTCTTACCTGTTGCCCATACTCCTTGGCACATCGGTATTTCACCGTAGTAAGGTTCTTCGTCGTCAATGATCTCATAGTGTGCTTTTTCCATCGCTTTCTGAATGTATTGGACGATCATTGCGTGACCTCCTCAATTGCCCTTAGCATTACCCGTTCTTCCTCTGCCGACACCGTCCGTGGGTCGAGCACCAGCCGGTCTTCCTCGATGCGGGCGATGACCGGCGGGTCGCCGACCCGGAGCGCGGCGGCCAGTCGATCGGGGTGGGGGGCCGCCAGCGCGATCAGCTTCGTAGGCAGCGTCTCGCCGGGCAGGCTGCCTCCGCCAACCGTCGATTCGCCGTCCACGATGTCGGCCCCGATGCCGGCCCGCCGCAACGCGCGCCGCCATCGCCGTGCCCGTCGCTCGATCTCTGCCAGCGGCGTGGCGATCATGCGCCAGACGGGCACCTCCTCGGCGGCCTCGCCCTTGAGGTAGTGGAGCAGCGTCGCCTGCAAGCCGGCCAGGCAGAGCTTGTCGGCGCGCAGGGCGCGAGCCAGCGGGTGGCGCTTGAGCGGATCGACGGTCTCGGCCTTGCCGACGATGATGCCAGCCTGCGGGCCGCCCAGCAGCTTGTCGCCGCTGAAGCAGACGGCTGCTGCCCCTGCCGTGACGCTCTCCTGCACCATCGGCTCGTGGGCCAGGCCGTATTGGGCCGTGTCCAACAGCGCGCCACTGCCTAGATCGTCCAGCACCGGTAGGCCATGTTCCGCGCCCAGCGTCACCAGTTCAGGCAGGCTGGGCTCGGTGGCAAAGCCGACGATGCGAAAGTTAGAGTGGTGCGCGCGCAGGATGAGCGCTACGTCCTCATTTTCCTCCAGCGCCTGCTCATAGTCGCGCAGGTGAGTGCGATTCGTCGTGCCGACCTCGATCAGCCGCGCGCCGCTCTCGCGCATCACATCGGGCACGCGGAACCCGCCGCCGATCTCTACCAGTTGCCCCCGCGAGACGATGACGCCCCGGCCTCGCGCCAGCCCGTTCAAAGCCAGCAGCACTGCACCGGCGTTGTTGTTGACCACCAGCGCCGACTCGGCTCCGGTAAGTTCGCACAGCAGCCTCTCGGCGTGCGCGGTGCGATGGCCGCGTTTTCCTTCCAGCGGGTCGTACTCCAGCGTCGAGTAACCCTGGCTCACCGCCTCCATCGCTGCCCGCGCGGCAGCGGAGAGGGGGGCGCGTCCCAGGTTGGTGTGGATGATGACGCCGGTAGCGTTGATGACCCGACGCAGCGTCGGGGTCAGCCGTGCCTGCAGGAAGGTGCCCGCCCGCGCCGCGAACGTCACCGCGTCCGGCACGTCGGCGCCGGCTCGCACCTCGTCGCGCACGGCGTCGAGCGTTGCGCGCAATGCGCTCACTGTCTGCTCGTGGCCGTAGGCGGCGATCAAGTCTTGGATGACCTCTTCGCCGAGCAGCCGATCTACGCTGGGAAGTTGGCGCAGTCTGTTCATGCATTCTCTCCGCTGGCCGTATTATACTCTGAAAGGGGGCTAGAGGGCAAGGAACCAGGGGGGCAACTTGTGTCTGCGCTGGCTTAGGCTATAATCGAAGGCTGTCGGGGCAGGCCATACGAGGTGTCGTGATATGAACTGCAAGAACTGTGGCGCACCGCTCAAGCTGGTCGGGGACCGCAACTATCTTTTCTGCGAGTACTGTTTGGCGCTGTATTTTCCAGAGGCAACATCTCCCGATGGCGTGGTCGTGCTTGGGGAGGGAGAGAAGGACATCAAGTGTCCAGTATGTGCGCTCAGGCTGACGTTGGCCGCGATTGACGACGTGCGAGTGCTGCATTGCCCCAGGTGCCGGGGGATACTGGCCAACCAGGAAGCTTTCCTCGATATCGTCAATTACCGGCGTGCCCGGGCGTCGGGCCCCCCGGATCTGCCACGGCTGTTGAGACAAGAGGATCTGCGGCGCACGCTCTATTGCCCGGTCTGCGGTCAACTGATGGACACCCATCCCTACTACGGCCCCGGCAATTTCGTCATCGACGCCTGTATTCGCTGTCAGGTGGTCTGGCTGGACTATGGCGAGGTCGGTATCATCACCAATGCGCCGGGATGGGATCGGGGGAGGTAGCGGCAGTGAGGCCTCCCGATGCGTGGTGACAGGGACTGGCGCGCGTTTCTGCAAAGCGAAGCGCGCGTTCGCTTCGTGGCCGTCGGCGAGCACCGGCTGCGCGTGATCGAGGCGGGCGAAGGTCTTCAACCAGACGGTGGTGCGCTTCCTGAGTGGATACGATCGGTGAACACGATGCCTGACCGTCGTTTGCTGTCTCGTCCGTTGCGCGCGATCCTGCCTGTACTGCTGGCAGGCTTGGCCCTGCTGATCTTTTCGTTCACTACTGCTGCTGCTGCCCCGGCGAGTCTCCCTGAGACGGTTGTCTACAATCCCATCGTCGCCGACATCATCGCTCAGGTGACGACGCCCACGCTGGCTTACGAGCTGGCGGGATTGACAGGGGAGCGGCCTGTCACCGTGGCGGGCACTGCCTACACGATTACCACCCGCAACTTGCTTGAGACTGAATCGCTCTTGATGGCGACCCGCTACGTCTACGAGCAGTTCTCTGAGACTGGCCTGGACGTCACCTATCACGAGTATGAGTGGGGTGACTATCGCTGGCGCAACGTGGTGGCGGAGAAGCGGGGCTTGGTGGACGCGGGCGAGATATATCTCATCACTGCACACCTGGACGACATGCCCGAAGGTCCCCTCGCCCCTGGCGCCGACGACAATGCGTCTGGCTCGGTCGCCGTCATGATGGCGGCCCGCCTGCTGGCGACCCATTCCTTCGCCTATACGGTGCGCTTCGTCCTCTTCACCGGCGAGGAGTACGGCCTGCTGGGTAGCGACGCCTACGCCGCCGACTGCGCCGCTCGCGGCGAGCGCATTCGCGGTGCGATCAACCTGGACATGATCGGCTACAACATCGGCAGGCCCGTGTACGACGTCTATGCCCTCAGCGGCGACGATCCTGGCGCGCCCGAATCCCGTCACTTGGCCGAGCTGTTCTCGGACGTGACGGCGCTTTACGATCTCGACCTCGTTCCACGCTCTATGGCCATCGATTTCTATCCCTTGGTGGGCGGCAGCGATCAGTGGAGCTTCCTCGATCGGGGTTATCCGGCCATCCTGGTCTCGGAGAATTTCTCTGGCGGCGAGTTCAATCCGCATTATCACCAGATCAGCGACACCCTCTCCATCCTCGATCTGGATTACTGCGCCGATCTCACCCGCGCGTCCATCGCCACGATGGCCCATCTGGCTCAAGTGCTCCCGAGCGACGACGTCGGGCGCCTTTCCGGCGTGGTCTACGACCGGGCCACGGATCAGCCGATCTCTGACACGACCGTCGCCGCTTTCTGGCCCACGTATCATTACACCTTCACCGCTCTGACTGACGCTGGCGGAATCTACTCGATGAGCCTCCCCGCCAGCGGGTATGCACTCGCAGCCCTGCCGCCATACCCTGAGTACTACCCTGCCGCCGTCACCGTGACCATCGCCGCCGGTGGGGTCGTCACGCAGAACCTGGCCCTGGAGCCACTGGAGGTGAACGAGCCACCAGGGGAGGAAGAGGAGGAGGCCGAGGTCATCTCGTCCCTGGTTCCCCTCGCCGAGCGGTTGCTCGATCCGACGATCCTGTTGTTCATCTATGCCTGGCGCGCGTTCCTGTTCATTCTGGCGAAAGGATGAGAGTTACCGTGAGCAAAGACTCTATTCTCGGTTGGCGGTCTCGCCTGCTGCGCGCGGCTCTGCCCGTGGTGCTGGCGGGCTTGGCCCTGCTGATCCTCGCGATCGGCGTCTCCGCGGCTCCGGCGGACCTGCCCGAGACGGTGGTTTACGACCCCGTCGTCGCCGACATCATAGCCCAGGTGACCACGCCTACGCTGGCGTACGAGCTGGCCGGACTCACGGGACTGCGGCCTGTCACGGTGGCTGGCATCTCCTATACCATCGCCACCCGCAACTCGTATTGGACGGAGGCGATCTCGACGGCGACGCGCTACGCCTACGAACAGCTTGCCGAGACCGGGCTGGCGGTCTCGTTTCACGACTATACGTGGGGCAGCTATCAGTGGCGCAATGTGGTGGCGGAAAAGCCGGGCGTGGTGGACGCGGGCGGGATTTATCTCGTCACCGCGCACATCGACGACATGCCGAATAGCTCTGTGGCTCCCGGTGCGGACGACAATGCGTCCGGTTCCGTCGCCGTCCTGATGGCGGTGCGGCTGCTGGCATCGCGTGACTTTGCCTACACGATCCGCTTCGTTCTTTTCACCGGTGAGGAGCAGGGGCTGCACGGCAGCGCCGCCTACGCCGCTGGCTGCGCTGCCCGCGGCGAGCACATCCGGGGTGTGGTCAACCTGGACATGATCGCCTACAACTCGGATGGGGTGAGGGTCATCGACTTGCACGCGTCCGGCAGCGTCCCGGCGTCGCTCGAGCTCACGCGCGTCTTCTCGGAGGTGATCGGCGTCTACGGGCTAGACCTGGTGCCGGATCGTTTTGTGGACAACTCGATCGTCTTGCGCAGCGATCAGTGGAGCTTTCTCGCACGGGGCTACCCGGCATTCCTGGCCATCGAGGACGGCGACGATTTCACCCCCTACTACCATACCGGCTCCGACACGCTTTCCTCTCTCGACCTGGAGTACTACGCCGATTCCACCAGGGCCGCCATCGCTACCCTCGTTCACTTGAGTGAGTTGTTCCCCGATGTCGATTGGGGCCAGCTTTCCGGCGCGGTCGCCGATCTGGAGACGGGACAGCCGCTCACTGGCGCCACCATCGCCGCTTTCACCCCGGCGTATGGCGCCTACACTTTCACTGCCGCGACCGATGCCAGTGGGATCTACACGTTGTCTCTGCCGGTAAGTACGTACACGTTGACTGCTTGGATGGAGTCTCCGCCTTACTATACGATCACCGTCGTGGACGTTTCCGTTGTCACCGACACCGTGACGGTGCAGAGCTTTACACTGGCACCCTGGCTTCGCAGATATTTCCCCGTGGTCGTCCATGACTATTGAGCGTATTTTCGCCGGTTACATCCTTGACCTGGACGGGACGGTCTATCTAGGCGACGCGCTCCTACCCGGCGCCAGGCGCACGGTCGAGGCGCTGCGAGGGCTAGGCTCCCGCGTCGTCTTTCTCAGCAACAAGCCTCTGGAGACCCGCGCCGACTATGCCGCCAAGCTGACGCGTCTCGGCATTCTGACGTCACCGGATGAGGTGATCAACTCCTCGTGGGTCATGGCCCGCTGGCTGGAGCGGGAGGCTCCCGGCGCGGCGCTCTTTGTGATCGGGGAGCAGCCACTGTTGGATGAGCTGCGCGATGCGGGTTTTCGCTTGACCGAGGAGCCGGGCGAGATCGAGTTCGTCGTCGCCTCCTTCGACCGTACCTTTGAGTACCGCAAGCTCCAACTCGCGTTCGGCGCGATTCGCGCCGGGGCGCGTTTCGTCGCCACCAACGCCGATCGGTACTGTCCAGTCCCTGGCGGCGGTCTGCCCGATGCGGCGGCTGTCATCGGCGCCATCGAGGGCTGCACTGGCAAGCAAGTGGAGGTTGTCGTCGGCAAGCCGTCGCCCATCACCGTGCGCGCCATCCTCGAGCGCCTGCGGCTTCCGGCCTCCGAGTGCATCGTCGTCGGCGACCGGCTCGAGACCGACGTGCGCATGGGCCAGGAGGCCGGGATGGCGACGGCGGTCGTTCTCACCGGCGTTACCACGCCCGAGCTGCTGGCCGCCTCGGACATCCGGCCCGATTACGTGCTGCACGGGCTGGACGAACTGCTGCCTTGACTTTTTCTCCCCCCTGCTGTATCATTATCGTAGGACAATTGGTCTACAAATGGGCTACAGGAGGCTGCTGTGAACCTGATTACAGTGCGAGACCTGCGCAATCGGCCTGGTGCGGTTTGGAGGCAACTGGCGCGTCAGCAGGAGTTGATCGTCACGTCGAATGGGCGGCCCATCGCGCTCTTGACCCCGGTAGATGAAGATGACATTGAGAGGACGCTGACCGTGATCCGCCGGGCGCGAGCACTGGTGGCGGTTTCGCGAATGCGGGAGAGCGCCGCTGCCGCAGGTACCAGCCAGATGACGCTGGATGAGATCAACGAGGAGATCCGCAAAGCACGGCAGGGCAGGTCAGGGCAATGACAGTTCGGGTATTACCTTACATAAGTAGTTGACATAAGCCAGGGCACATAGCAAAATAGGGTAATGTTTCTCAACAGTTGAGATAAATGGCGAAAGGGCCATCTGGACGCCCCGCGGGGCATTCGAAACACAGTTCAAACTGGCTCAAGATGCTCTTGTCCCCCACGCCGCAAGA
>Ga0315544_1000219_pt1 | contig 56661 bp, 39 predicted proteins | sample SalMarSW160130MG_2_FD_202543 | JGI IMG/M metagenome (GOLD analysis project Ga0315544, IMG submission 202543) | Salt marsh sediment microbial communities from the Plum Island Ecosystem LTER, Massachusetts, United States - Salt Marsh Sediment SW1601-130 ...
CCTACGCAAGGCGAAAATCTCCCCCTGCGAATCTGCGCACCCCTCTTCCCTGCCGCCTCCCCGCCGTAAACACGCCGCCTTTCCCGGTTTTCCCGCCCCCAGACAGCAAAGTTTCGGAATTGCTGGCCAGCAGGCAGGATGATTGCAACCCGCTGCTTAATGTGATAGGGTTACTGGCCGATGGTTACGGGACGAAGGCCGTGCATCGCCCCGTAAGGCGCAAGAGTTCACGTGGCACACCGAAGTGTGTGGCTGCACATGCGGGCTGGGAGAACTGGAGCAGCGGTTGTCGGGCTACCCGATCGGTAATCATAGGTTGCAGCCGCGAGGAGGCGATGCGGCTGTACAGTGAGCTTCCCCCGCAGGCGAGGGCTTCGCTGTGTGCCGGGTGCGAGGGTTCGAGAGAACGTTGTCGAAGCGGACAGCTTACTCGCTTAGTGTTCTGGTTCGTAAGTTGGGTCACGTATTCGGGTGCTGCAAAAAGGAAAAGGCCGGGAAACATATCAGATTTTGAATCCAGAATACGTCGCCGTATTTACGAACAGTTGTAGTTAGGAGGTCCAAAACTCGCCATGAGAGACGTGCCGCGGAGGGTGCTGGCAGCGCTTTGCATCGGCGGACTGGTGGTGGTATGGGGCTGCGGGAGACGCCCCCTGCTGCCGACACCGCCCATCATCGAGGGTTGGCAATATTCTGAGCTGCCGGAGAGCTACGACCGCGAGACCCTCTATCGCTACATCAACGGAAAGGCCCGCGTGTACCTCGACTACGGCTTCGTAAGGCTCGACCACGTGCAGTTCGCGGAGCCGGGCGTAGAACGGGTCATTGACGTTGACGTTTACGACATGGGCAGCCCTACCGGCGCCTTCGGGATTTATTCGCTGGAACGCGGCGAGAACGTTCCCCGACACTACCGGAAACGATTCGGATACATGATTGATTCGGCTCGCTTCTTCTGGAAGGGTCGGCACTATGTGACAATCACCAGCCCCCAGAACTCCCCGGACACAATTGACGCCATCAAGTCGCTCTCCCTCTATCTGGAAGCCTCTGTCCCGGGAGATACTCAGGGCGTCCCTCTGCTGGAGGCGTTCCCGGCGGAGGGGAAAGTCTATGAAAGTGAGCAGTATTTCTCCGTCAATCTGCTGGGGCATGAGTTCATGGGCGGAGGATTCCTCGCCGCGTATCAGGAGAAAGGGAATCGGTTCAAGCTCTTTCTGTCGCCGAAGGAATCCTCCGACGCGGCGACGAGGGTTTTCCACCAGCTCAGAGAATCGCTGAGCCGTTACGGCGAGATGCTCGGCGGAGCGGGCGACATCGGCCAGTCAGGCTTTCTGGCAAAAGACAGCTCTGTCGGGACGTGGTTTGTCTCGGTGAGCGGACGCTACGTTGTCGGGGCTGTGGGCTTTCACGAGGAGGAGTTTGCGAGAAAGCTCCTGAGTCTTCTGTGCAAGAACCTGCCCGCGTCTGCGATGTCTGCGCCCGCTGCGGTTGAGCGTCCAGGAGTTTGAGCACGCCCGCTTCTCTACTTTGCGACGAGAGTTTTTCTGAGCAGCTCTATGCTCTTCTTGACTCCCGAGTCAGCGTTCTCCTTTCCCTCGTATTCGAGGGAAATGTACCCTGTGTAATTGACTTTGCGGAGAATGTCGGCGATGCGGTTGTAGTCGAGGTCGAGGCTGTACCACACTCCGCCGCCGAAGTAAGTCTTGGCGTGGACGAGGACAGCGTGGGGCGCCAATTTCACGAGGTCGTCGTACGGGTCTTCGAGGAAGTTTCCGGTGTCCATGGTCACGCCGAGCCACGGTGACCGGATGGCGTTGACGATCCGCAGGACTCCTTTCGCGGTTTTCGTCAATCCCCAGTGGTTTTCGAGTGCGAGGACGACGCCTGCCTTTTCGGCTCTTGGAAGGCATTTCTCGGTGCAACTGATGACCCACTTGAAAGCGTCATCGTCCGTATAGCCGGGCAGAGGCGGCTCCACACCTCGCTTTGCCATGAGGTCATCGAAGGATCGCACTGTCCCCCAGCGGCCGGAATTGAGGCGGATGGCGGGAATTCCCATTTCGTGTGCGATGTCAATGCAGTGGAGCGTGTGGTCAATGTTCGCCTGTCGCTTGTCGGCGTCGGGACTGACGAAGTTCTGGTGAATCGAAAGACCGTACAAGTCGAGGCCGTTGATGAAAGCCAGACGCTTCAGTTTCTGGAGGTACGCGGGCGATTCTCCCGTCATCTGCTGATGAAGCACCTCGATGCCGTCAAGCTCCAGGGCACAGGCTTTTTCGATGACGGTTTCTATCGTTACTCTCTTCCTCGTAAAGTGCCAGTACGAGTACGTTGATGTCCCGAGCTGGACGCGATACTTCGGCGTCGAACGCTTTTTTCTTGCCGCTTTTGCCTTGGGCGATGATGCGGCCTGCGAATCGCCTGAAGAAGCGAGAAAAGTGGCGGCGGAAGTCGCTAACAAGGTCTTGCCCATAAACTCTCGTCTTGATATTCCCATCGTTATCCCTCCGGTTTTTGCACGATTCTGCTGACTTTCTCGCTCGCCGTCAAGTGAAAGGTTTTGCTCCTGAGTAATGCCTCACTTACGGGTGGCTAAGCGTGGAACCGCAGAGTGCACAGAGCACGCAGAGGGAGGTGTGTACCGCCGGCATCTTGCCCCCGCCGAGGGCGAGACGCCCTCGGGACTGCCGCCGGGACGGCGGCGTTACCTTAGGGAACCTGGCCCGACTTCCGCGCTCACTCCGAACGCACGCGGAAGTAGCCCGCGTTGCCCCCAAGGAAGGCGATGCAGCACTCCGTCCCAATGATCGGCCCCACCACAGGTTCCCACTCACCCGCAGCCAAGTCACCACTGTACTCCAGGTAATAGACGGCTGCCCCCACGTCCCGCCAGACAATCCTCAGACCATCATAGGGCCAGAAAAAGCAGCCGCCGACGATCCATATATCCCGACCTGGCGGTGGAGGTGGCGGAGGTGGCGGCGGAGCCGGCACGTATTCTCCAGAGACCATGACATCGTCAATGGCGAACCACCAATCCCATACAGCATCGTAGAAGTGCCACCGAAGCTGGATTATCTCTCCGTCGTAAGCCGAAAGGTCCAACTTCTCGGGGCTGCTGTCAATCGCCGGATCGAGGTCGGGCGGGACTGTATCGTAGTCGAAATGCAGGAGGTTGACCCATTCGTCCCAGGCCCAGGTCGTTATATCGAACGCCCGGATGTCCACTTCCGCGATCTGGGTGTGGTCGAAGTCGTCCGGATAGACCCTGAAGTTCTTGCTGAAACTGAGACGGAGTCTCAACCAATCGGTGCAGTCTATCTCCGGGCTTATCAGTTCCTCGTCGAGGTCCGCGGTGCCTACGAGGTCGCTGTCGGCAATCACGTAGTTGCCTCTCATGCCGGCGAGAGCTGGATGCCGGTCGTCGCTATCGTCACCCAGATAGTTGCCCGCCGTATTCCACAGGCGCCAGCCGACAAGCGGCTCGCGGGAGACATTGATCACGTCCCACCCGCCGAATGTCTCCAGATCGGTCCAGTCGTAGAGGTTTGCGTAGTCCTCGAAGTCATCCTCGAAGATTACCTCTCTCCTGACTTTCAGGTTGAAGGCAAGTCCTATCTTGTCGAAGTTCAACTGTCCGGAAACCAGCTTCACTCTAAGCGTGTGCTCGCCGGGAGTGGTCCGGAACGCGTCCTCTAACGGATACCACCGCATGGCATGCCAATCGGGGGTGGCGTAGCTGATGGTTCCGAGAAGCCTCTCATCCCAGTAAAGCTTCACTGTGCCGCCGCCGGGGGAAGCCAGCCTCAGGCCAATCCTCGCCCAGCCCCCCGCAGGATCGTCGGGACCCGGCGCCGGAACATCGAAGGTGTACCGAAACCAGTCGCCGAGGGTGGTCCATCCAATGCTGATGTGGTATTTGTCCGTCGTCCCAAAGTCCAAGGCGGTCTCAATGGCTACGTTATCGTTGGGACGGTAGAACCGGCGGGCATCATCCTGCGGAATGTCGTTGGCAAAGAAGAAGTCGTAAATCGGATCCAGAGCGTCGGATGAGGGGGCCTCATTGGCCTGGCACCCGGGAGTCCAAGGCCGCCCTCCGCAGTTGAAATGTTCCGCTTCCCGTATCAGCTCGATTTCGCCCAAGCTCGCCGGTCCGAGGACTTCGCAGAAGGCGCCCATCATACCTCCCTTGTTCACCGCCCTGACCTTAAAACTGTAAGTGCTCCAATCGGAAATTCCCTCCGAGTACCAACTCTCTCGTGTAAAGGCTACCTGCTCCCAGTCGCCCCCGTCCACGCTGCGGAAGACCTGATAACCATCCACGCCCTCCTCTGGCGGGGGGCTCCAGGTCAACAGGGCGCCAAACATCATGGAGAGAACCACGTACCGCGGCGCCGACGAAACCGCATAGGTGACGCTGTCTCCAAACGTGTCATCGCCGTTGACGTCTCCAGCGAGCTCCAGCGACGCGGTCGTGCCTGCCGGGACCGAAAGCGAATAGGTTATCCTGGCAGCTTGCAGACCCGCGAAAGCCCAGGTGAGGGTTCCGTCTCTTACCTCACCGCCGCCGGAATCAGCCACCGTCAGACCTTCCGGAATCGTCTCGCTCACGGTTATGGTCTCCGGCAGGTTATCGGGGTGTGCCCTAACCGAAAGCTCCACATTGAGCGTCCCCGGGGACTCATAGGAATCGGGAAGACTCCTCACCGCATAAGCCTGCGGGAGAGGATTCGGAACCGACAGAGAATAGGAAAGGTCGGTGTAAGGAATATCCTCGCGGTCTGTTACCCTCACGGCAAAATAGCCGCCTCCACCCCCTTCCTCAAGCATCACAGTCATCGAGTTGACGCCCTCATTCAGGATGAAGTCCTGGGCTTGCTCTGTGCGGCAGTCCCAGCCATCTCTTGCCACAGCGACCGTCCCGTTGTTCCAGATGCGAAGCTGACCGTCGTAACGGAAACGTAAGCGTGCCTCGCGTGCCTCCGGAGCGAACACGTAGATGTGCCAATAGCGAGTCTGCCGCGCCAAGCTCTGCTGCATAAACCAGCCATCATCCCTCTGGAGCGGTGTCCATATAAGTGGATTGACCGTAGTGAGTATCCCCGTGTCGATGAAATCGTACTCTTCGCCCTCCACAGGATTGATGTTCGCCGCCCCGCCCCAGTTGGCAAGATAATCCATGTCATCCGGGCCTTGTAGGTGGTCGCGTTTCAGGCCGATAATGCCGTCGCTCGGCGACTGACCCAGGTGCAACATGTCCTGGAAGTAGTAACGCGGAAGAGGCTCGGTCTCGAAGACCGAGTTGGTGACGTTGGCGTTCACCTCGTCAGTGCTGATGCCGCCGACACCATCGTCCACCGTGAGCTGAAAGGTCAGCCGCTTCGTGAACGACCAGATTTCCGGAGCGGTGAAGGTGCACACTGCGCTATTGGGATTGGAGAGGGAGACGGTGGGGACGCCCACTTGAGTCCACTGGTATGTAATGTCGCCGGAAGTTGTCTGGGAGGCGGTGCCATCCAGAATCACATCGCTTCCTTCTGAAACAATCCGGTCGGGTCCGGCGTCGGCTGTGGTAATGAGGCTTTTCACCGTGACCTGAAAATCTTCTATCCATACTTCGGTCTCGGTAACTGCTGTCAGCCTGAAAAGCAGGAGCGTATCCTCATCCACACCCGGCGCCTGAAAGCTGGCAATGACGCTATCCTGGTTCCCAATGAACACCGGCGGACCACTCACCTGCTCCCAGTGGTAGCTGAGAATCTCCCCCTTATTCCAAAACAAATAGCTCCCGTCCAGTCTGACGGTGCTTCCCTCCGGAACGACCCTCTCGGGAGCGGCTGGCGGATTCGCCCTGACCTGATCGCCGTACACCCCCAGTTCAGAGATGGAGGTGAAAGTTCCCATTCCTCCGGGAGTCCCGTCAATCCTGATGCCCTTTCCGCGAACGGGCATAAAGGAGATGTCGTATCGCGTGAAGGGATCGCGGCCCGAATGATGGTCCCTGAAATCGTAGTCAGGGGTGATTTGCACGTCCGACGCCTCGAGCCAATTCGTGCCGTCCTCCGTGTACTGGACGGTCAGGTCAGTGAACCACCCGCCCTGCCAGAAAAAGTCGCCTGTGAAATAGACGATGTGGTCAAAATAGAGCGGCTCCTCCCACAGATAGCCCCAGTAATCCTCGCTCTTGGGCTTTCCCTCCCAGCTATTCGAGGATTCGTCGCGAACTACGTCGTTCATAGCATCGGGGGAGGGAGGAGAGACCTTGCATACGTACTCCGAAGGTGGGGTCGTGCCTCGGGCTTCCTCCGGCAAGGCGAGGTTGCGCATGATGGTGACCGATAACGGCTCAGAGACGGCGCCGGGCTCCTCCAGAGTTGAGAAACGGTTTTTGGCTCTGACCCTGAGGGTAAGTTGCGTGCCAGGGTCCTGATCCTTGACCTCGTACTGACAATCGCAGATGAGCGGGGGCAGGGGAATCCACACATCCGGCGGAGGCACCCATTCTATCTCGTAGCATTCGGCATCCGGAACCGGGTCCCAGAAGAGCCAGAAGCCTCGGTCTGTGGGCAGCGCTCGCAGGTTGGTGGGAGGAACGCGAGGTGGGTTTCCCGCAAGAAGTGTAACGTCAAGCTCATGAGTAAGTGTGCCTTTACTGGCAGAGACCACCGTCAATTCAAAGGTGATAACATTCCCCATCGTTACCTCCGGCGCGAAGAAATGAGAAATGCCAAATGGAGGATTGGGATTATCCAGCCCGACTATCGGCTCACCTGCCCCGTTGCTATGCGTATCGAACCGAATCGCGTATCCGTCGAGCCCGTCAAAGCCGAGGGACTCGCCGCCTCCTCCGAGAAAATCAGGCCCCTTCACCCAGGCGAAGGTAAGCCCGTCACCTCCGCTTCCTCCGCCTATCCAGAAATCGAAGGAAGCGTGGAACACGTAGCTCCCCATCTGCCGGAGCCAGAAAATGGAGCCCGCCCGATCATCGGCGGCGTCTGTGAGAAGAATTGCCTGCGACGAGGCGTCCCATGCGGCGGCGCCGCCGAGGCTCCACCACGCGGGGTCCGGTTGCGTATCGAAAGCCTCGCCCACCGCCGTTAATGGCATTTGCGCAGTAGGCGTCGCTACGAGCGACAGAATTGCTATTAGCGGGAATCCCCTTACGAACCTGCTTGCCTTCATCGTTCTCCCCTCCTTCAAAGCCGACATTACGCCGCCGGAACGGGATGAACGTCGCTGAGGCAGGATAGGTCATTAAGATTAACCAATGGCCAGCAGGACAACGAGTCGAAGCCTCAACGCCGCAGGCGCCCGCGCCGCCAGCTCTACGGCAGGCGAAACTACCGAGGCTCGCAGTGAGAATTATAGCACGTTTCTTCGGCAGCTTTCCAAGAAAATTCTTGGCGGAGCGGGGTGTCTCAGTCTCGGACGGATGCCCCGCCCAGGCGGGGGAAGGAAGGGGGGAGGAAGAAGGTAACGTAAAGGCGCAGAGTTGCAGAGAGGATGATGAGAACGATCCCGTAGCGATTTCTCCTTTTTGATTGAATTTCTGGCGAGGGTGATATAGTGTCTGGCTCGGTGAGGGAGGACGGTCGGCGGGGGGGCAATGCGTTCAACTTTTTCTTCTTCGAGGCCGCAGTGAAAACACGAGTTGGCAAAAAGTACGTCATTTACCTCTGTCTGATACTGGCGGGCGTGTCCTTGAGCGGCCGTCTGTTGACCGGCCCATTGAAGCACGCAACGGACGGTTTCATGGCGCCCGCTATTGAGAAAAATGTGGAGGCGAAATCCGGCGGCGAAGACCACAGCCAACTCGAGAAGCTGTACGTCATCGTTTTTCTGATTTTGACCATTTACGGGGCGCACCTCGCGGCAAGATTCCTGTCGGACAGAGCCTGGCGAAGGAGGGACCACTACGCCCGAGATGTGCGATGGTCTGTGCTGGACTTCGTGGCGATGGTCTTTCTGTACTTTGCCCTGGCGGGGATTTATACGACCTTTTTCGCTCATCCTTCGGATTCTTCCGGCGCCTTCGGGGAAAGAGCGGTGCTGGAGATCATCGTCAGCGCGTTTTCTTATGTGATCGTTCTACTTTTTGGAATCTGGATCCTCAAACTGAAGGGAAGCAATTTTGCAGACGGGATGGGGTTGAGCATCCGCCCTTACGGGAGGTTGATTCTCATAGGGGTGGCGGCTTTTCTTGCTTTCCAGCCCCTCAACTTCATCTACACGACGGCGATGGCGGCAGCTTTTTACGGCTTGAGGCTGCCCATTGAAGGCCATCCGGTCGTGAAAGAATTGCTCAGGCCGGATGAAATTGGGACAAAAGCATCCCTTGCCATCTCGGTGGCTCTTTTCGCTCCCTTTTTTGAAGAGATATTCTTTCGGGGTTTTCTTTACCAGGCGCTGCGAAGAAACTTCCGCGCCCCGGCAGCCATTGTCATAACGGCAGGGCTGTTTGCCTCAATCCATCCACGGGTTTTCCAGACCACCCTCATCTTCCCCCTCGGTCTGCTTCTCGCTTATCTCATGGAGAAAACTGGTTCGGTCATTCCGTGCATAGTAGTGCACTTTCTCGTAAATGGGACATCCCTGCTGCTGACTTTCCTCCTGGCGAGTTAGCCGGCGCCGCAGAGGCATAGAAACTCAGTACGGCTTCAGGAGCCTTTCAAAAGGTGCGGAGCTTGAAAATGAAGACGCCCGTTGCCACGATGGAATGGCGAGACAACCGCTTGCTTCTACTCGACCAGACCCTTCTTCCGGGAGAAGTCAAAATGGTGGTGTGCTCCTCCGTCGAGGATGTCCGCGACGCCATACGCAGGCTTGTCGTTCGAGGGGCGCCCGCCATTGGGATAGCGGCGGGCTTTGGGGTGGCGCTCGGGGCGCAGGCCTCCTCCGCCGGGAGCCGGGGCGAGCTCCTCAAGGACGTGCTCGATGCCTCAGAGCGAATAGGTTCCGCCCGCCCCACCGCCGTCAACCTGTTCTGGGCCCTTGAGAGAATGAAAAACGTCGTCCTGCAAAATGAAACGGAGGATGTCTCCCTCCTCAAGAACCTCCTTTTGAGGGAAGCTCACTCAATCCTGCGCGAGGATAGGGAAACCTGTCGGCGCATCGGCATCCACGGGGCGGAGCTTATCAAGAATGGCGACACCGTTCTCACGCATTGCAACGCCGGTGGATTGGCGACATCAGGGTATGGAACTGCCCTGGCTGCTATTTTCGCCGCCGAGGAGCAAGGAAAGAAAATCAACGTTTACGTTGATGAGACGAGGCCGCTTCTTCAAGGCTCTCGCCTCACAGCGTGGGAGCTCATGCAAGCGGGGATTGACACAACTGTCATCTGCGATAACATGGCCGGGCTTGTGATGAGCGAAGGAAAGATAAACCTCGTCATCACCGGCGCCGACAGGATCGCCAGAAACGGCGATACCGCCAATAAGATCGGCACATATTCCCTCGCGCTGCTTGCCGAAGTCCACGACGTTCCCTTCTACGTGGCCGCTCCTAAGTCCACTTTCGACATGAGCCTCGATTCCGGAGAGCGAATCCCCATCGAACAAAGGGATCCCAGCGAGGTCGCCCTTTTTCACGGGCAGCGCATAGCGCCGGAGGGAGTGAGCGTCTATAATCCGGCGTTTGACATCACGCCCCACGACCTCATCCGGGGCATTATTACCGAGGAGGGAGTCGTGCCCCCTCCTTACGAAGCCGGTTTGGCTGAGCTGTTTGACTGATTGTGGTTCGACAGTTGTCATATTTTGGCCGTCAACTTTGCCATCGGTCGGAGAAGTTGCCATGCCAGCTACCGAAAAGAGATGCGAGCCTGACCTGGCCGCTATCGGCGAGCTCGAGCTTATCGAGAGAATAGCGAGAAAGCTTTCCGGAGCCGCGAGCAAGGCCGCAAGGGAGACCTCCATTCTCGAGGGAATCGGGGACGATACCGCGGTTTTGAGGTGCGGGAAAAGCGATACCCTTCTGCTTCTGACGTGCGATACGCTCGTAGAAGGGGTCCACTTTCGCAAGGGAACGCCATTCCGCCGCGTTGGTTGGAAAGCCGTGGCGTGCAATCTCAGCGACATCGCCGCCATGGGGGGCATTCCTCAGTACGCCCTGGTTTCGCTTGCGTGTCCCCCTGGCACAAAAGTCGCCGAGATAGACTCGCTATACTCCGGCATGAGGGAGTTGGCTGAGCGTTTCGATGTCGCCATCGTGGGAGGAGACACCGTTGCCTCTCCGGCCGCGCTGGTGGTTACAGTGACCCTGGCCGGCGAAGTGAAGGAAGACCACTATGTCAGCCGAGGCGGCGCCGCGCCGGGCGAGGTTCTCTGCGTCACGGGCACTTTGGGAGGCTCTTTGTTTGGCAAGCATCTTGCTTTCCAGCCGCGTATAGCAGAGGGAAGATTTCTGGCGACGAACTTCTCTCCGACAGCAATGATTGACATCAGCGACGGGCTGGCGAGCGATCTTATGAAGATGTTGCGAGCGAGTCAGACATCCGCCGAAGTCTTCGCGGAAAACATACCGGTTTCGGAAGCGGCAATCCGCGTGTCGAAGCGCAAGGGTCCCTCGGCTATTGAGATGGCGTTGTATGACGGGGAGGATTTCGAGCTTCTGTTCGCACTGCCCAAAGAAAAAGTTGACGAATGCCTCGGGCAGTTCCGAGAGAATTTCTCGACGCAGATTACCGTCATCGGTAGGGTGAAAAGGGGGCGGAAGCGCCCCGTCCTCATCGAGAAAGATGGAACCGTAACCCCCCTTCAGGCGAGAGGGTATGAACATTTCAGAAAAGCCGCCTCCGAGTCAGCCGATGTTGCCGAAGGATGAAACGGGGAAGATTCCCCATTCAGCGAAATCCTTTCCGTGCGGGACATGGGTTACCCGAAACCCGTCCGAAACGATTGAGCTGGGAAAAGCCCTGGCGAAGCGCCTCGCGAGGGGAGACGTCGTGGCGCTTTACGGCGAGCTTGGTTCCGGCAAAACCACTCTCGTAAAAGGCCTGGCCGCAGGGCTTGGGGCGGCAAACCCTGACCGAGTGAGAAGCCCGACGTTCGTTCTTTTGAATCTGTACGAGGGGAGGCTGCCGGTTTATCATGTTGATTTGTACAGAGTCCAAAATGTTGAAAGGCTTCACGACATCGCTTACGAGGAATACGTTTCCGGCGACGGCGTTACCGTTATCGAATGGGCTGAGAAAGCCGAGCAGCTCCTCCCGAGAAAAGCTGTAAGAGTTCACCTTAAAATGCTGGGAAAAAAGTCACGAGAAATTCGTGTGGAGTTTCCCGACAAGAATCGTAATATATGTAGGTAGCAACTTGATGGACCTTGTCGCGTAGCCTATGAACTGCAAGAACCATCCGGAAAGGCAGGCCGAAAAGAACTGCGCCAGTTGCGGAGAAGGATTTTGCCGGGATTGCCTTTCGGAATATCAAGGGAAAGACTATTGCGCTCCCTGCCTGAAAGCCGAAGTAACCATAACGACTGCCCGCCTCGCGGGCGGAGGCCAGGAATTGGCTCGCATGAAGAGGTCGCTAATCGGCTGCACCGTTGTGCTGATAGCGCTGGTGTTGATACCGATGTTCCTGCTAATATATCCATATTTCAAGCTGGGGGATGTCGGGCGATGCCGAGCCAATCTCAAGAAAATCCATGAGGCGCTTGTGGTTTACGCGAAAGAAAACGACGGGTGGTTTCCGCCGAACAACAACGATTTGAGGCCGCTCTTGACGTCCCATTACATCCAGGACTGGAAGTTGTTCATTTGTCCAGGGGCTAAGAAGAGCAAGTCCACTACAATGGAAAAAATGAGCGCCTCGACAGGTTTCGGCGGAACGTTCCCGCCAGGGATGAGTTATCTCTATCAAGGGGGCTTGAGTGTGCCGGAAAAGGACGAAACGGCGAAACCTCTCATGTGGGATAGAAGCTCGAGGAATCACCGAGGCAAAGGAATCAACATTCTGCGGGCCGACGGCGCCGTCAAGTTTACGACGAAAGGGTTTTCAAGGATCAGACTCCATAAAGCAGACACCGGTTCGTGACGGCTCCCTTGCGAACCAGGTGAGGGAGGCTTAATGTGAAGGTCTCACGGGAAAAACAGGTCGCAAGAGTCGAGCATTTCGCATCCCTCTGGGAGCGTCTCCTGAATCTTTATCTGAACAAGGAGACGTTCGAGGATATCGGCGCCGCCAAGGAAAAGGAGTTCCTTGACCTGCAAGGTTCCATTATGGAGGAACTCGCCGTTGTCGCGGAACTGGAGGAGGGGCGCTTCGCCCTGGTTGGTGAGGTGACGTCCGTCATCAACGAGAGCGTTTCCATTCGGCAACTGAAGGACCAGTCCGAATTCCAGGTCAGGAGGCGTAAGGAGAGAGGGCGGCAGGTTGCCGAACGTATCACGAATCTCAGGAGATTTGTCGCCGAGAGAGATTCCACGGCAATACGGAAGGAAAAAGAGCTGGAGACGAGACGCGCCCGGCCCTTCTGGGACCCCGAAAAGGAGAAGTTCGTAGCCATCCTGGGGCGAATCGTTGCCACTCCCGCTCATTTCTTTTCGGGCGTTCGGCCCACAGGGCAAGCGAGAAAAGCCAACTCATTCCTTTTGTCCCTCCTCTCCTTCGTCAGCGCGGGGTGCTTCATTACCGTCACCGCTTTCAACGCTCGTGTGGCACGCGCCATCTCTTACAACTTCGCTCTCGAATCCGGAATCCTGACCAGCGATATAGGCGCCGGCGCAAAAATCATTACTTGGCTATTGGTGGGCGTAGGCGTCACTGTCGTGAGTCTGGCGGGAGCTATCGCGGCGGCGATTCTTGCCCAGGTGCTCGCCATTCTCATGCACGTCGGCTTTAAGATCGCCCGCGGCGCGGGAGACTCTGCCGCTTCTCACAAAGTTGTGGCTTTCGGTTTAGCCCCTGTGTTGCTGCTGCTGTTCTTGCCGGTCGTTGCACACTTTGCGAAGATGGGCGTGCTCCCCTCCTTCCTTCTGGCGGTGCTCCCGGCAGCGGCGCTATGTTACATCGCATTCCTTCACGTCATCGGCTTCAGCAAAGTCCACAACGCCCCCGCTGCGGCAGGCGTCGCGGGCTGGCTCATAGGGGCCGTTCTTTTCGTCGTCTTCGTTTTCGCAAGCCTCTTCATTTGGCACGCTTCCGTAAAGAGCTTGCCGCCGTCCTCCGGAGAATACGTCTATGTCACTGGAAAAAAGGCGAGCATGCTCCGTCGGAATCAATCAGCCCTTACACTCCCCAAGGGAAAGATTCTCAAGTTCCTCGGAGAAAATGAGAACTTCTATAACGTCCGGTGCGACAAAGACGAAGGAAAGATTAAAAAAAGCGATGCCCAACTCAAAAAGGCCTCGGCCTGGTCGCTTCCCAGGTTCCTTGTGGAGAGCTCGCTGGCACAGGCAGAGAGCCTCTTTGATAAACTGAGCCGCAAGGCCAGGAAGGAAGCAAAGCAGAGCCCATGACGAATAAAAGCGTTCTGGTTACCGGCGGGGCGGGTTTCATCGGTTCTCACCTCGTGGAGAGGCTTCTGAAATCCGGGAAACGGGTTATCTGCCTGGACAATTTCTATCCCTTTTACGATCCCGCCATCAAGAGAGGCAACATTCGGCCCTCCCTGTCTCATCCCGACTTCACCCTTATCGAAGGGGATATACGCGAGGGCGCCACGCTGTCGAGCGTTTTCCTATCGAACGACATTGACACAGTTGTCCACCTTGCCGCTATGGCGGGCGTGCGGCCCTCGGTAGAAGACCCTCAGCTCTACAACCAGGTCAACATCCTCGGCACCACGAACCTGTTGCAGGAATGCCGCCAAGCCGGTTTGAAGAGATTCGTCTTCGGCTCGTCTTCTTCCGTGTACGGCCTCAACGAGAAAGTTCCCTTCTCGGAAGATGCCCCCGTCGGCAAAACAGCTTCCCCTTACGGAGCGACAAAACTTGCGGGGGAAGTGCTGTGCCATACATATCACCATCTCTACGGCATTCCGATGATTTGCCTGCGATTCTTCACCGTTTACGGTCCCCGCCAGCGACCGGAGATGGCCATCCACAAGTTTATTCGCCTGGTGCACGCCGGGGAGGAGGTGCCCGTGTTCGGCGACGGAACCTCCCGGCGGGATTACACTTACATTGACGACATAGTGGACGGCATCATGGCAGCCATTGACTGCGATTGTGAGTTTGAGATAGTCAACCTGGGCAGGTCACAAACGATAGCTCTTCTCGAGATGATTCGTCTCATCGAGGCCGCCCTCGGAAAGGAGGCAAAGCTCAACTTCACGGCGCCCCAGATGGGAGATGTCCCGATAACTTTCGCCAGCGTCGAGAAAGCGGGCAGCCTTCTCGGCTTCAAGCCCGCCGTGTCCATAGACGAAGGGATTGAGCGAACCGTTCGGTGGTTCCTGCGGGTGGAAGCGGGACGTTGAGCGTCGTCAGATCCGAGCACGCTATCATATCATTTTGCCTTGAGAGGACACAGAGGCGAAAGCTGGCCATACGGGAAAACGGAACGTCTCGCGAGGGCCGTCAGCCACGCGCGGGGCTGTCCTCTCCGTCCATCGGAGATAGGCAACTGTTTTCTCCGCGAGTTCTGTGCTCTCTGCGATGAGTTCATCTGTCCCTGAGACTCAGGGATTGCAAAAAAGTTCGTTCCGCGCTTGACAAGTGCTCGACGACGGTGCTAATTAAAAACAGATGTAGTTTCAAGAGTTATGCAGCGTCAAACCGTCAACCGGGAAAGGGGGTGAAGTCTGGTGGCTCAGAAGGTCAAGAAAGTGGGGGTGGCGAAGGAATCCGGGTATCTGTACTTTGTGGATAAGGATGGCGACATCTCAAGGGCGAAAATGGCCCGCGGCGCCGCTAAGAAGAAGGCGAAGAGAGCTAAGAAGAAGAAAAAGTAATCCCCCGCGCAACTTCTTCCTCGTCGCTCCTCCGGCGAGCACCGTAGCCGGAGGAGCTTTTTATTTCACGACCGGACAGACGGGTGTGGCTGCGTCTCCGTGGCATCCGCTGACGCCTCCTTTAACGCTTTCCTGCCCCACGTTCACACCCTGCATGTGTCCAGTCTGTCGTTCTATCGCGCAACGGAAAACGGCGCGGCTTCCTTTTCGCCGGCCCTCACCGGGGGCCGGACTTAGCCACCGGCTTTAGTCGGTGGTATCGGATACCGCGTTCTTCTCCTGAAAGCCGGCTTCAGCCGGGCTTCTCGACCAGACGATTCATCCGAATGCTGCGACGGAAATACATCTCCACCCGGACACACGCCGCCCGGGCGAAAGACCCTATCCCACCAGTCCTCTCTGCGGCGTCGTGGCAAGCCTTTTCAGGGACCGATTCAATCGCTGGAGCTCAAACGGAAGCTGAGGTAAGGCGAAAGCGTTTGTGGCCTTGGCGCCCCTGGCGAGAGAAAATTGAAAAACCCCGCGAAACGCGGGGTCGCAGAGACGCAAGGACGCAAAGTCCCGTCCATCCTGTTATCTCGTCAAAAAAGGATACGTCCCCGAACTTGTGGATTCAGAGCACTAAGGCGACCAGACGCCGGCGATTTTGGTTCCGCAGAACCTGCACTTCCCACCCTCGATGTTTTTCGTGCGGATGGAATAGATGAACCGCTCTATGACCGGCTTCTTGCAATTGGGGCAAAAGGTCGTTTCCGCGTCCGGGATTCCGCGAACGTTGCCGATGTAGATGTAATGCAGGCCGGCCTTTTGCGCAATAGAGCGCGCTTTCATAAGCACGCCCATCGGCGTCGGCGAAAGGTGGTCCAGCTTGTGCTGCGGGTGGAATCGGGAGAAGTGCAGCGGATAGTCCGGCCCGATGTTTTCGAGCAACCAGTCGCACATCCGCCCGATCATATCGAACTTATCGGTGTAAGTGGGCACGACAAGATTGGTCACCTCGAACCACACACCCTGTTTCTTCAGCGTCTTGAGCGTGTCAAGAATCGGCTTGAGCTTGCCGGAGTTGAGCTTTTTGTAGATTTGTTCGCTGAAGCTCTTGAGGTCAACGTTCGCCGCGTCCAGACATTGACACAGGTCTATGAGAGCATCCTCTTTGATATAGCCGTTGGTGACCCACACGTTCTTGACGTTCTTGCTGCGGGCGAGCTTCCCCGTATCGAGCATGTACTCATAGAAGGAGGTCGGCTCCGAATACGTGTAGGCGATGGACTCGCACTTGAACCGCTGCGCCAGCTCCACCACGTCCTTCGGAAACATGCTCAAGCGGGCCATATCTTTCCGGGTAAGGTATTTTGCTCGCTGAGGGTCAAGCTTCATCTCCTCGCCGTGGGGATTCTTTGTTTCTTCGGGTTTCTTCTGGGAGATGTCCCAGTTCTGGCAGTTGAGACAGCGAAAACTGCACCCGGACGTCGCGATCGAAAAAACACCCGTGCCGGGAATAAAATGAAAAAGCGGTTTCTTCTCGATGGGATCAATATGAACCGCACACGGATTCCCGTACGCCAGTGTATATAGCTTGCCGTCCTTGTTAACCTTGTTGCGGCAGTGGCTGCGGTCGCCCGGCTCAAGCACGCACTCGTTGGGGCAGACCTGGCACTGCACGTTCCGTCCGAGCTTCAGATAATGGTACGCTTCTTTGGCCCATCCCCGCTTTTTCCACAGTTCCCACAGCTCTCCTTTTGGGGCGTCGTTCTTGAAAACGCTCACTGCCCCTTCCGACCGAGCCGACCTGAAAACGTAGTACCCCGCCGAACCTGCTCCGGCAAGGCCCGCCAGGCCGATGATCCCGTACGTGATGGCCTGTCTGCGGCTGACTTTTTTCCCCAGCAACGACCCGCTGTCGGGCGGGGCGTCCGCGTTGTTCAAGCTGTCGTTCGCCTTTTGATCCATCCCCACCTCCGAAAAGCCAGGTAGATGGCGGTGAGAGAGTGCGCCAGAAAAAGGAAGATGAGCGGAAAGTCGAATATCTTGTGAATGGTCAAGGCTGTCTGCGCGCTAATCACCTTACCAAATCCAAGCTTCCCGCACAGGGCGAAACCTGTGCTAACAAATAAAAGCATAACAAAAAACAAGACCCAGCCGCTAATTCTAACTGTCTTGACGAGGTAAAAGTTCACGCTTTTTTTCGCCATTTCAGACCTTTCCCTTCAATGAGACCACCACTCCGCTGAGGATATTCAGCCCTCCTATCAAAAGGCAAACCGTGACTATCCCCACCACCGGAATCAGAATTGTACTCACCAGCATAGCTCCCAAACAAGCTCCCACAAAATCCGCCGTGTACAGGCGAGCCGCCGTGGAAGCGACGCCTTTGAAATCGGCTTTGCCCGCCAGAGGAAACTCCATCCCCACAAGAGCCGCAAGAATCAGCGTCAGGAGCGGAAATGCCACATAGGCCGAAATGGACGACGCCATCTCGCCGCCGGCGCCGCCCAGCGCCATCAGAGCAAAAGGAAGAAACACCGCGTACGCGGCGATGGCGAACTCGAGCTTTACGAGGTCACGGCGTGTAAGAGTCGGCAGCATTCGGTTCATAAGGAAGGACCCGATTGCTAATCCCAGCATAAACATCGTCACGATAAGCCCCAGTTGATTGTACACGTAGCCGTGAAGAATCTGGAAGCCGACCAGAATAACAACTTCAAGGGCGGAGGCGGCGAATCCCGTCGTGAAAATGGCGAAGGGAACCGCGCGAATCCGCAGCAGATAAGCCGCAAAGGCGAGAAGTAGAACACCCTCCAGAATCCCGAACCTCACCTTGAAGTGGCCGATCCAGTACAGGAGATGGTAATAGTAAAGCGCAGGACTGAAATCCTTATTCACGGCAGCCTTTTCAGAAATTGCCCTGTCCATATCCGCGAGCCTGTCAGGCGTCAGCGTCCCATCGAGGTAATCGCGGTTGACCCACTGCGTCTTAATCCCCGCGTCTTCGATGCGCGCGGCGATGTCGCTGAAAAGCGGCCCGTCCGAAGCGAGGAAGAAAACACGCCCGCCGGGGATAACGAGCACGTTGTTGAACACTCTCGTTAGCGTGCGATGAGCCGCGGCTATCAACCTCGCCAACTCCTTGCTCAGGTAGTTCTCGTAACGTCCGAGCGAGAACGACAATACCCCCTCCCCTGTCAGTGCCTTTTTCGCCTCAGTGAAAAATTGGTAAGTGTAGAACCTGTTAATCTGGGACGTGGAGGGGTCCGGAAGGTCTGCGATGACCACGCCGTAGCGCTTGTGCGTCCGTTTCACGAAAAGCCGCCCGTCGGCATTGATGACTTTTATCCGCCCGTCGTTGAGGTTTTCGGGGACATATTTCCGCCCCACCTCGGTGATAAGCGGGTCCAGCTCCACGTAATCCACCTCCTCGACGGCGTATTTCAGTATCTCCTTCGCCGTTCCCGAGACGCCACCGGAGATGAGGAGCACCTTTTCCGCATGGGGCCTTTGTGCCATCGCATAATGGACCGTCTCCTCCACTTCCTCGATATTCTGCGTGGAGAAGAGGGGAACGCCGTTTTCGATGAAGTCGTACTGGCCCGCCGACTCCGTCACCACTAAATTGCCGTAGGGAGAATTTCCGCGGTAAACAACCTTGCGGCCCGCGTACTCGATTTTCGTCGAGAGATCGTTCAAATCGAAGCTCAATATGACCGCCAGCAGCCCCGCCGTTACTCCTGCCGCAGTCACCAGCAGAGCTTTTTTTCGAAGAAGGAACGCCACCGCAACCGCGAAGCAAAGATTGAGAAACGCGGGGAAGTAAAGAATACCGAAGTGGTCGAAAAGGTAGATAAGCACAAAGGTGAATAGGAGCCCCCCCATGATGTCGCCTATGTTGTCCATGAAATAGACTTGCCCGATGCTCAAAGGGCTTTCCTTCGAGGCGAGGACGCAGCACGCCAGCGTCAGAAGGTATCCGGCGATGATGCAATAGGGGAGCAGGAGAACGAAACAGCTCAGTACCGTCCCCGTTACTCCGACCATCGCTCCTCTGATGAAGACGGTGTTTCGCAGGGTTCTCACCAGAAACACGTCCGCGATGGGCAGGATCGAGACAAGTATCTGCGCGCCTACGAGGAGACTCAGCGGGCTTTTCAGCCTGCGAGCCGTTTTGCCGAGATAGGACCCAAGCCCCGTCAGCAGAAGCCAGTTGCTCAGGATGATCCCCAAAACCATCTCGTTGCCGGAGAAGACGCTCAACAGCTCACGCATAAGCGTCAACTGCGTTATGATAGACGAGATGCCCAGCGCGCTGACGGCAAAAAAGATGAGTGTCCTGTTGTGGCCGGAACGTAACTGCGTTTTCATCTTGGCAAACAATCGGGTGGAAAGCCGAGCCACCAGCAATTGGCGCGCCTCCCGGCAAGCTGCTCGCGATGCCCCGCCGATTGCCTTCCCGCCATTGCTGCCGCCCGAAGCTCAATCGCACCCCCCGGGGGCAGAGTTACATCTCCGATTCCTTGAAGGCTTCGACCTGATAGGTGAGGATAGCTGTCCCCGGTTGTTTCCACGCCGAGGCGGGCAGCCTCGCCTTTGCGCTCAGGTGAGCCAGAAACGACTCCTTATCCGGAAGCTGCTCCCAGACCTGTGGCAGATACGTTGCCTGCCGCCGGCCTATCTGGAGCACGACACCGTCCACCTCCGGACGCAGTTTGTTCAGCAAATCATCCGGAGACTCGAAATCGAGCGGCTGAGGCACTGTCAGAACGCTTACCTCGATCTCGAGCAGTGCAAGCTCCTGCGGCTCCACGGGATGAAAGCGTGGATCCTCGAGCGCGGCGTTGCGCGCATTGTCCATGACCGCCCTGTAAAGCGGCTCGCGCGGGAAAATGTGCCCGATGCACCCTCGAAGCTCCCCGCTCTTCTTCAGCGTCACGAAACATCCTTTCGGCTCCGTCATACTGCTACTGCTCGATAGACCGGACTCGTCAATCTCCGGCATGTTTCCGCTCGTTACGACCTCCCGAATCGTTTTCCTCGCCAGCTCGAGAAGAAATTTCCGCTCCTCGCGTGTGAAAGTGCCCTCGGGCGCCCTTTCGTGCGGCTCGGACGGCAATCCCGCGTTCCGCGGGATTGGAATCCCGCGAAACGCGGGATTCGCCGAGCGGCGTGAAAAGCGGCTGCGGGTTGCCCACACAACAATCAGCACTGCCACAGCTAACAGAACTACTGCCCCGCCGACGCGATAGAATATTTCTCTTGTCGTGCTCATCTTCCCGGCATGATTGCCTTGCGCAACTGAAATCCCGCGTTTCGCAGGACTTTACTTGTTTCCGCTGTCCGATTTCTTCGGCTCAAAGAAAACAATTGCGGCATAGCCAACTACGGCGGATTTGTCGCCCGCCGTGTCGCCGCTGTTGCGGTAATCGAGCAACCTGGTTTTCCATCCCTTCTGTTTTGCGATGTGCATCAGGGTCAGGATGGGAAGTCTCCCGCACGCCTCCTCGCCTTTCATTCTTTCGATGTCGAGCTGACAGATTGCCTTTGTGCAAGAGGCGTCCATTCGTTTGGCTACATCATAGGGATAGTAATGGCTCAGGTCGGAGCTCGCCACAAGAATCGTTTTGTCATCAACGTACTTGATGAGCACTTTCCACGCCTCTTCTGGGTCCACCTGCCCGAAGACGACGGGTATGATTGTGAACTCCTTCAGCGTCCTCTGGAGGAATGGCGCCTGCACCTCCACCGAATGTTCCCAGGTGTGGGGCGTGTCCTCTCCAACTGGGGGGGCTTTCTTGGGAGATTGTACCCACCACGTCGGACGGCGAACACGGCAACGCGGATTCATGGCAAATGGAGCGATTCTCGCCAATTCTCTCGCTTTCGGCGAGATTTCAATCGTGCCCAAAGGTGTCCGATACTCCGCGGCATCCGGGATAGACGCTCCGCGAAAAAGAGCGTAATGGCTCGGCCCCATGACCACCACTGTCCGAACGTCCCGCCCTAACAATTGCTTATAGGCGTAAGCCGCGGTCTGCCCCGAATATCTGTAACCAGCGTGTGGACAGACGAGTCCCCGGACATTCTCCACCCGAGGGATGTCCACGTTCGACAGGAATCCCTCGATCATTCCCGTCAGCGCATCCTTCTCCGCCGGATAGAAGAGGCCCGCAACCGCCGGCTCCCTTGCATTCTTTCCCTGCGGCGAGCCATTGCCTCGCTGCTGCGGCTTTTTTTTCATGGTCAGCCCCAACGCCACTGCCGCCGCCGCAACAATCCCAACGATGAGCAACCATCCTTTCCAGTTCATCGCTCCACCCTCCATCTGTGGCCACTGCGGATTGCGGAACGGGGGTCCGAAATCGGAAATCGCAAATCCGAGGGCGATCAAAGTCGCGGAATAACTTCGCCAAATCCTTTCGCCCTCAAGACGATGGCGCCTACCGCCGCCATCGCTGACCCCACAATCACTACGTAGTCGGCAGCCGTCATCTTTTGCATGATAAACGGCGTCTGTTTCCTTGTACAGCGAAATCCACTCGCCGCCAGCGCCCTCGTCAGCGAATCCACCGGCGGCGGAACATCACGGCGGCTTTGCCTTCCCAATAGCCCATCGCAAGTCTCCACCATTACTGTCACTAAGAATAGCAAAAGTACAAAAGAGACTGCAATTTGAACAGCAAACACGGGGTAATCCGTCCCTGTCGGGCGGATACAGAGTTGCAGTAGGGAAGAAAGGAAAAGAAAGCTAACGCAGAGCCGCAGAGTCGCGGAGAAGAAAATGACGAGGACCCTGTCCTTGCGTGGCGTGGCAAGGGCATCTTGCCGATGATTACCACGTGCGGGACGGGATGCCACGCGCGGGACGGCTGTCCTTTTCGCTGTAAGGGGCGCCGCCCGACGGGCGAGATGCCCGCGCCACACGGAAGCGGACCGGCTTTTGCTATTCATTGCGCCTTTGCGCCTTTGCGTTAAACTCTTTGCCTTTTTTCCTTGCCACCAAGATGGAGCCACATCCGGGGCAGGACTGCACTTGACTATGCCGGAGACAGTGTTATCATTTAAGTCAAAAGTACCATTGAGCGCTCGACCACCCAGGGAGGTTTGGAGAATGGCTGAGCTTATTAGATACGGTGTTTCCATTGGTCGTTCCCTATCTCGGAGGTTCGACCGCCTGATAAAAGCCAAGGGATACGCGAACCGCTCGGAAGCGATTAGAGACCTCATCCGGGATTCTCTTGTAGAAGAGGAGTGGCAAGGCGGCGACGAGGAGACTATCGGCGTCATCACTATCCTATACAACCATCAACAGAGAGAGCTATCCGGCAAGTTGACTCACTCTCAGCACCACTATCACGCCGAAACGATCTCCTCGCTCCACGTTCATCTCGACAGCTCAAACTGCCTCGAGGTGGTCGTCATGCGGGCCCCGGCCGCCACCATTAAGAAAGCCGCTGAACAGCTCATCGGCACGAAAGGCGTCAAGCACGGAAAGCTCATCATGACTTCCACCGGGCGCAGGTTTTGATGAAAGAAAGCAAAAGGAAACTCCTTGAGCGAGGTGTCAAAATGATTCTGAAGATTCCTCACGCTCCTGTTCCTCTCGCGCTGGCTTGGCTGACGCTGTTGGTTCCATCACCGGGAGCCAGAGCGCAGGACTTTACCCGAGAAGCGGTCAATCAACCTCCTCCCGAAGAAGAACCCGGCGAGCGGCCCTACGAGATGCAAGACAGAAAGGAGGCGAGGAAACCGCTGGCGGATTTCGAGGACCTTTCCGGCTGGCGGGTCAGCGGATATGGTGGCGGAAAAGCGGTGCTTTACCGTTCGCGCGAGCAGCGGATGTGGGGGAAACATGTCGCCAAGATAACCTATTGGGGAGAAGCGAGGAATGGACGCGTTGAGATTTCACCCCCTCATCCCATCGTAATCCCCGACAAGTTCGATGCCGTCAATATCTGGCTTTACGGCGACAACTGGGGATGGGTTCATTACCCCTCCCTCACGCGGGCGAGCCTTTTCGTTCGCATACTCGATGCGGAAGGTGAGAGCCACCGGATCAACATGGGGGCCATCAATGCGAAATACTGGTTTCTCGCGCATCGAGCTCTGGCGGGAAAAGGCTCACGGTCGCCGAATTACACGAGCACAGGCGACGGAAAAATTGATTTCCCGGCGAAGTTCACCTCCATCGTCCTTTCTCCCTGCGCTGATAAGCAGCCGAGGACAATCTACCTCGATTCCCTTTGCTTCTACAAAGAGGAGCTGAGACCTCTCGTCTTCAAGGAAAGGACTGAAAAACTTCCTTTCCCGACGACGGAAGACACCATCCTTCCCTCCGTCAACCGCGATTACAGTAATCGCGCGACGGCGGGCGAAAACAGGTACGTGTTCGAATATAGGGGAAGCGACTGCAATCTCGAATACGTCTATTCGCCGCTGACCGGGACGCTCAGCGACATACAGGTCATCCACGACGGCAAGCTGAAGTTCAAACCGATGTCCGGCGGCGGCATCGAGTTCGAGGTCGAGGGACGAACTTTTGGCTCGGAACAGGAGGGAATTAGCCGCAAGCTCGTCTCAGAGGAGTTTCGGGACGGCGTGCTCACCGCCCATTGGCTCTTGAAGACGGATTCTGTGGAGTTGCCTTTCAGCATCTCTTTTCGGATTAAGGGAAAGTCGCTGCTCGTGGACGCGACCGCGAAGGGGGGCAACGCGACCCGCTTCATCGTCGGAAAGGCAGAAGGATTGCCGGAAGCGAAGCTGATTAAAGTTCCATATCTCACGTTCGGGCGGCGGGAGCCGAGAGTGCTTTGCGGCGGCGGACTTTTCGTATTCGGGCTGCTCGACTGGTACAACTCGGATTCTTCCCGGCTCTTCTCCCGGACGCAGGTTATGCCCGACGGCTCGGCATATTACAACGGCGGCTCGGAGTACATCCCCAGGACCGATGGGAAGAGAAACGACCTCCGCGAGCGATTCTTCCTGACCGTCTCGCCGGATTTCGAGGAGGTTTTGCCGAACATCCCCAACCCCCCTTCCCCCATGAGAGAAGTTGCCAGCCATTATCTCTGGCGAAACATAGGGCAAATTCAACCCGAGCTCTGCAAGAAGTACAAGGCATACGGCATTGATTGGTTCATGGCGAATCACCACGAGGTCGTCTGGCGAGATGGCGGCGAGAGCTTCACGCTTCGGCTCAACGCAGCTCCGAAGAATGTCGGCGATGCGAAATTGAGAGAATATTCCGCCTTGCTTCGAAACCTCGGCTTCCGCTTCGGCCTCTACACGAACTATTCCGACTATGCTCCTGTCAACGAGAACTGGGACGAGGACAAGGTCAGCCGCCTCCCGAACGGCGATTGGCAGAGAGCCTGGCCCCGCAACTATGCTCTGAAGCCCGTCTATGCCAGAGAGTTCGAGTCCTATTTCGCCCCGCGAATACACGAGAAATTCGGCACCTCCGCCGGCTACTGCGATGTCCACACCGCGTTGATACCCTGGGACCGCACCGATTACGACGCGAGAGTCCCCGGGGCGGGGATGTTCCGGCCGGTTTTCGAGTCCTTCGGCGAGCTTCTTCTCAAGGAGACAAAGTTCCACGACGGCCCCGTCTTCAGCGAGGGAAGAATGCACTGGCTCTACGCCGGTCTCACAGACGGCAATTACGCCCAGATAGTCTCGCCCGCCCCTTATAGAGAGCCGCTGCTCGTTGATTTCGACCTTCTGAAAATTCACCCGCTGGAAACGGATTTTGGCATGGGAATGCCCTCCATGTTTTATCGCGGGAGCTCAGACTGGACGAAGGAGAGGGATTTCCATTCCCCATTCTTCGACCGGTTCATAGCCGCGACAATCGCTTACGGGCATATCGGCTATCTCACCGCCGAGTGGGGATTCCCCGGCACGCTCAAGTCGTACTATCTGGTTCAACAGCTTCAGCGGCGATATGCCACCGACAGCGTTGCGGAGATAAAGTACGAGCGCGGCGGCAAGCTCGTCTCAACGAGCGAAGCTCTGACATCCGGCGCCTATAAGAACGGACGCGTCTTCGTCAGGTATTCGCGTGGGCTGCGCCTCTTCGTGAATTACAACGAGAAAAGCGACTGGACAATCAGCGCCGACGGGGAGAAGCACCTTCTGCCCCCCTTCGGCTTTTACGCCGCGGACGGCAAGGGCTTCATCGAATATTCAAAAATGGTTGGCAGGGCGAGGGTCGAATTCGTGAAATCTCCCCAATACCTCTATGCGGATACGCGAGGCGATTTCGTGCGTTTGCCGGAAATTGCCGCGAGAGGCGCCCTCGCCCTGAAGAAGGAAAACGAACGGCTGTGGTGGCTTGTCCCTGCGACGACCTGCGATGATTTTTGCATCTACACCGACAAGCTCATGCCTGGACTCACCGTCTCCCAAGTGAAAGTAACCGCTATCGGCGAGAACGGAGCGGATTTGGGAAACGTCGCCCCTCGCGTGGCGAGAGGCGGGCTGAGCTTCCTCCGAATCCCCGGCGCCATCAAGTACAGAATCGAGTTCCTCGAAGAACCGGAAGGGCCGCAGCCCGGCTTCCGCCTCTCCCTCAGGAGCGGCGAATGGAAAATCGGCGCCGGCAAAAGCTTCCCCATTCAGGCTACCGTATGGAATTTCTCCCGCTCAGTTCTCACTGATGTCCTCCTTCGCCTCACTCTCGAGGGCGAAAAACCCACGCTCAAAGAGAAGCGAATCAAGACTTCCATCGCCCCACATTCGGGCCTGAGCGCGGAGTTTCTTTTCAAGATGCCATCCGGCGCCGCGAGCGCAGACCGAATATGGGTTCGCGGCGAAGCCACGGGGAAAATCGAGGGGAAAGAGACGACCGTCTCCGCATGGCTTGACTTCCGCCCCATGCCCGCGATCGAGGTCAACTTCCTACCGGAGGAAGCTGTAGAAATCCGGCCCGGCGGGAAAGTCGCTTTCCTCGCCGAAATCACCAGCCACCTACGCTGGGATTTCTCCGCGACAATCGAAATATCGTCCGGTTCCCCGCCTCGCCGGACTATTGCCCGGAAGACGGTTCTCCTCAGACGGGGAAGACCGACGCAGGCGCCGTTCGCGTTGGCAGGCGAACGTATCTTGTCCTAAGGGACATGGGAGCGAATCACGCGAGGCGCTTGCTTGACCAGGCGAAGGCATCCGCCAGCCGGCTGGCGGGCAAGTCAGCCCCGGCGGTGGCTTCTAAACGAGAAATCGAATGAGTCATTCAGTATAGGAGGATAGGACAATGACAAACCGACTCAGTCGTCGTGAGATGCTGCGAAAGACGGCCCTGGCAGGCGTTGGGTTGTGGGCGGCCCCCCGCCGGATTTGGGCAGACAGCAAGTCACCCAATGAGAAGCTCAACATCGGGATCATTGCTGTCGCCGGCCGAGGGCGGGCCAATACGGACAAGGTCATCGGCGAAAACATCGTCGCGCTGTGCGACGTTGATGACAGGTATCTACGCATCGCCGCAAAGCGCTTCCCCAAGGCCAAGAAGTACTACGATTTCCGCAAGATGCTGGACGAGATGGACAAGCAGATTGATGCAGTTGTGGTCAGCACACCCGACCACACTCATGCACCGGCCAGCGTGATGGCCATGAAGATGGGAAAGCACTGCTACTGCGAAAAGCCGTTGACTCATTCCGTGTACGAGGCGCGGGTGGTGGCCGAGACCGCCGCGAAGAAAAAGGTGGCCACCCAGATGGGTACGCAGCATCACGCCAGCGACAGTCACCATCGGGTAGTTGAGCTGATCCGGTCCGGTGCGATCGGTCCGGTGCGTGAGTGCCACGTCTGGATCGGCGGGAATCGGGGCGGCGGCGAGCGCCCGACGGATACCCCTCCGATTCCGCCGTACCTGAAATGGGACCTGTGGCTTGGTCCGGCGCCCTATCGTCCCTATCACCCGGCCTATGTGCCTTACAAGTGGCGGTTCTGGTGGGACTTTGGCACCGGCGAGACGGGCAATAACGGCGTTCACATCATGGATCTTGCGTTCTGGGCGCTCAACCTACGCCATCCCATCTCCGTTGAGGCCGAAGGGCCCCCAGTGCATCCGGATACCACACCTCGGTGGATGACCGTCCACTACGAATTCCCTGCCCGGGGCGAGCTGCCCCCGGTGAAGATGATGTTCTATCACGCCAAGGACGGTCCACCAATCCTGGCGGAGGTGTTGCCCAAAAACGATGTGCCCAAGTGGAGTTCCGGCGTGTTGTTCGTGGGCCCGAAGGGAATGCTGCTGGCCAGCTACGGCAAGTGGAAGCTGCTTCCCGAGTCGCGCGAGACGCGCGACTTCCAACCGCCGCAGCGGACTATCCCCGATTCCATCGGCCATCACAAGGAGTGGATTGTCGCATGCAAGACCGGCAGCCCGACGACCTGCAACTTCGATTACTCCGGTGCCCTGACCCAGGCTGTCCTATTGGGGAACGTGGCTTACCGCGCCGGAGAGAAGCTCCAGTGGGATGCGGTGAATCTGAAGGCAACCAACTGTCCGGAGGCGGAGCGGTATATCAAAGAGAAGTTCCGCAAAGGGTGGACATTGTGATTGTCCGGTGCATTGATCGCTCCACCAAAGGCAGCGCGATCCATTGCGAAACCCGGTCCGCTGGAAACTGTAGGTTGCCGGGGCGAGTAAGTCGGATGCCATGCGAACGTCGGTGAAAGTGGCTAATCACGAACGACCCGAAAAACAGGGAGGTGACGTATCATGAGATGGCTACGAAAAAGCGCTGGCCCGCTGTTAGTCTCTTTTCTGATATGGATGACGACAGCGGCTCTCGGGGAGAACTGGCCGCAGTTCAAATACGATTGCCGGCATTCCGGTAACGTGCCCGGCAGAAGCGTCACGGCGCCGCTCGGATTGATCGGTGCGATCCCTTTGACGGATGCCGTCTTCACCTCGCCAGTGGTGGCGGATGGAAAGATTTATGTCGTGGACGGGTCAGGCGCGGCTTTTTGTATCAATGCCGAAACGCTCCATGTCTTGTGGAAGTTCCAGACGCGAGGCGGGAAGGGCAACTGCGGCAACGTATCGTCGCCAGCCATCGCGGGACGTTACCTTCACTTCGGGACGATGGCCGGGTCTTACTACGTGCTGGATGCCGCCAGGGGAACTGTGATCAAGGAAATCGCCTGCGGCGAGCCGGTCTTCAGCACCCCCGTAGTAGCCAATGACCGCGTCTATTTCGCCACCCTCGGCTCCCGGGTGTACGCCCTTCAACCCGACGGGACGGTGTGCTGGGTGTGGGATTTCGTCAGGGAAAGACTGGGGTTCACCGGCAATCGTTGGAGTGGAAAGGATTGGCTCAAGCACAAGGGAGGGCGAGTGACGCCGGGCGACCAGTTTTGCTGTGCGTGGAACATGGCGACGTATGGAAAAACGCTGGTCGTCCCTGCCGGTGGTTCCGTCGTTTGGTTGGAAGACCTCGGCAGGAGACCTGAGGTTCGCGGTGTGCAGGTCCCGCGCACCCCCACCCTCGGGCTCAGCATAGGGGAAACCGGAGATGTCTATCGGCAATGGCACCGGCTGGACAATGGGGGCCGCGTGGAGATATTGCGGCTCGGCACCGGCGAAACCGAGAGCCACTACGTCCCCGGCACCCAGACCAGTACCCGCGGTGGGTTGCTCAGTTTCTGTTCGGTGAGCCTACGAGGTGAGAATGTGTACCGCTGTCGCCCCGAAGAGAAATTTGCTTTCTGTAAGCATTCTCCCGCTAAAAAGCAACCTCAGTATCTGGGAGGCTACCCTTCCATTGCGCCGCCGATCCTTCTTCGGGACAAGGCTGTGTACGGTGGCTTGGACGGAAGCCTTTACGTCGTGCCGCTTTCCGGCAGCGGGAAAGTATGGTCGTTCAGGACCGGCTTCGGCAAAGCCATCTCCGCTGCCGTGGCGGTGTGCGCCGGTCGCATTTACTTCGGTTGTGAGGATGGATACCTTTACGTCCTGGGAGAGGAAGGTAAGGCGTCTCTCCCGTCGAAGGACCTTAAACTATGGAGGATTCGAAGCCCGCTGAAAAGCAAACTCGTAGGCCCCAAATATGATTGGTTTACCAGCTTCGGAAACTGGGCAAACACGAATGTGAACGAGCAAGGAATCAAGCCGCCTTTCAAAATCAAGTGGATTCGCCGGTACGAGGGTACGACCAAGCACTTTTCCACGTGCGGCGGCGGGCGGATGTACACCCACACAGCCGAGGGCCAACTTTTTGCTATCGAGCAGGAGACCGGTCGGCTCCTGTGGCGGCGATACTTTCCCGGAGTGCACATCTCCTATACCTCGCCGCTTTACTATAAGGAGCGGCTCTTCGTGCCGCAGGCGGGCCTGAAGAAATGCCGCCTGCGCTGCCTGGACGCAGCGACGGGAAAGCTGCTGTGGGAAGCTCCCTTCACCGGATCGCCGAGCTGGAACCGAGAATTGCCGCCGATTGTGTACAAGAATCTCGCCGTTTACGTATTCAGCTCCGGCAAATACGAACCCAAGGGATGGCTTTTCGGACATGGGAGCATCCGCAGTTTCGCCAAAGACCAGAAACCTCTTGTGCGGGCGTACGACCTGGACACCGGTGATGAAGTCTGGACGAAGGATTTCTCTGACTACGGCTCTGGGGGTGACGATGCTGGGGCCTGTTTGATGGATGGCACGCTTTACTACTCCTGTTTCCTCGGTTATTCCGCCAGCGAAAAAGGCGGACCCCCCAGGGCAAGAGGCATCACCGCAGCTCTTGACACGGCGACCGGGCGAGTTCTCTGGCTTACGACCAAGCACGCCGTTCACAGTGGCTGCACCATCTCTGGAAAGGACAGGCGTCTGTATCTGGGTGGCTACTCCCGCGTGGATGCCAAGTCAAACCGCGTGTGGTGTCTCGACGCCCGGGATGGTTCCTTGATCTGGAAGTCCGACCCAGTCGTCAGAGCCATTCATGTGATCACGGTCGGCCAGAGATTTCTCTTCACGCATGCCCAGTATCAGGACGGTTATCTGATAGACAAGAATACCGGCAAAATCGTTTCCACGCTCTCCAAAGGTTACAAATGTACGCGGTTCACCCTCTCAGAGCCATACCTGCTTGGCTCCAACATGGACATATATGATTTGTCAGATTCCCACGATATGAAGATGGTCTCTTCCGGACCACGCCTTGACCCAAGCGAATGCATTGGCGCGATCGTGTCAAACGGCCGAATTTTCTACACGGGCCACGGCTCCGGCCTACAGGTTTGCCAGGTTGGTGGGACAGAGGCTGCCTCTCTTGCCGCTCCCTGGCGTATCACGTCATCACCGGAAGCAGCTCGGTAAACAGGTAGATGACAACTGGTTTGACGCTGGCTGGGATTCGCAAGATAACCTTGCTTTAGTTTCTAACCGGCCATTTGGGAAATAGTGCGTGCGCAACTTCCCGCAAAGGTGAAAGAGGGAAGACACCGTTCTTTTCATTTCCTCAAAACCGGAATTGCCAATCTCAGCAATCTGCGAAAAGTCCAGTTTTCCGTGAAACAGCACGCAGAGATTGGCTTGAATGCTTGAAATTGCGCGGATTGCCACTTCAGCGAGAGTTCTGTACTGCGCGCCGAGCTGAGGCCAAGAGTTGCCTCAGAAGTTCCTTCGCAGCCGGTCCCTTTTTCACGAGATCGTGTACGCTTGCACTGCCCTTTGCATTAGGGAACACAGTCGCATATTGCGCGAACAGTCCCGCCACGTTCGCAGCCTTGATATCGCCACTGTGGACCAGCACCCGATAAGTGAGCGTGATGACTTTTCCTTCGGGAATATCCAGCCGACCGTCATCGAGCCACCACATCGGCGTGGGAGAGAAAAAGCCGTAATCCCGCGTGAACCACCGAGATGGGTACCACGGATTCGAGGGGGCTTGAAGAATCGCAAGTCCTTCGGTCATGCCCTCCCGGGTGCCGTAGTAGTCACACCAGGACGAGGGCTCTCCGAAAGTCCCCTTTTCACTCGTTTTTCCTGCGGCGTTGATGAGTGTTCCACCGCTTTTTACGCTCAGTTCCGGCGCCATCCGCGCTGAGAACAAAGCATGGTTCGTTCGGAGAATCTGCACATCAGTCAGCGCCTTTAGCCGAAAAGTCACGTCTATAACCCGAAGGTTCTTGTCTGGTGCGTGTATCAAAAAGCACCTCGAGTCTTCAAACACCGGTTCTTTGCCCGGCTGCTTCCAAACGCATTGATCCGTGAACAGAATGTATGCACCGGAATCAACAAGCAGTTTTGGCCCCATTGAGAGGATCTGTCCACGTGCATTGCTTTCCTGCCAGTAATTGGCGCCGTTGACGCGATCGCATCCAAAAAACAGAGAATGATGATGGGGATAGGGTGTCGAGGTCTCTGTTGTCACAGACGTGCCCGACAACGCGCCGTTCACCGGCCAGAAGTAAGGATACTTCTGCGTCTGATGGAACTTGTAGCTCGTAAACGACTGGCCGTCAGCCCAAACCTCCAGGCGACCCTTCGTCAAGGCGGCTCGAAGGTCGGGCGTTTCGGCGCCAAACGCAAAGCCGAAAAGCACAACGGCCACTTGTCCAACAAAAACGGGTACAGATAAAGTAAATCTCATGTGCTCTGTCTCCTTCCACGATGTCTATTGGCGAAATCTCGGAAATGCCGAAGCTGCCTGCATCGAACAACAGCTTGAAATGGATCCGTTGTGTCCCAGGAGAAAACAGAGGAACGAAAACGGGCTCTCGACTCCGATAGAAGATAACGCGCCATAAGCTGACCGTGCAATAAGCGATCCGGAATAGGTGCGGCTGCGAAATCGTGGCATATCCGGCAGGCTTCCTTCAATCTGTTCGCTCTCGTCCCTGCGCCGGACATGCCCCGCCCTCGGCGGGGCGCCGCCCCTTAGCCACCTGCTTCAGCGGGTGGTCATCGGATAGGCCGTGTCTGTCGTGAGAGCCGGCTTCAGCCCCGCCGAGGCGGGGCTTCTCGAACAAGGGATTCATCCATAACTTGCCACGGAAATACGGCCGCACCCTCCGGAATAGGACAGAGAAAGCCGTTCTTCTCTCGGCACACAGGCTCCTGAGCAGGAGGGGCAGGAAACGTGTCGAACACACTATCTTCTTCTAAATCTTTGTTAAGGCCTAAATCGCGCGCTTTGGGAACCATACGACGCCTGAATTCTAAAAGTACCAAGCGGACGCTCGAGGACGGTGTCGGCGAGGTGGAGTTACGGGCCTATCGTCGAGCATAGAGCCGAAAACGCCTTTTGCGGATTCGTAACTCAAGAGGCAAGCATCGGTTACGAAAGCAACAAGTGCTACGGGTCCGGGGATCCAATTCTCGCTTGTTAGATGCCGCGTTTTATCAACCTGAAATTCGTGCTGCTCCAACGGCGAATGCAGCCTGATTTCGCCACCCTCGGGCGCTCGAGGCCGCCTTCTGCGGGCTTCTGCGTTTGCTCACTTGCGCAAACAGAAGTCAAGTTCAGGGAGAGCTGTTATCCCGCAGCGTGGGGCTTGTGCCAAACGGTGGCTTAAATGAAACAAGGAAATCACAGGAATCCCGCCGCCCCAAAAATTGTGGGGACTTCTGTGGCGACTTTCGGCCCTGGAAAACCGACAAAGACCCTTGAAATCGTCGTCAGAGTTTCTATGGGCTATTGGTATCATGGAGAGCCGAGCTGCCTTCAGGGCCCAGTGAGCCTCGGCTCGTGTGGGTTGGAATCCCACCTTCTGCATTTCTGCTTTTCGTTGAGCTGAGTGACGCCGCAGACGGCAGCTAACTAAAACCCACGAAGGTTGAAACTGGAGGCAGACTCTCCAGACAGCATTATCGCGGAACGCCCAAGAGAAAGGAATGGGTACTATGGGTGACAAGACAATTGATCGTCGGCAATTTCTGAAACGAACGGGTGCAGCGGCGGCATTCACGATTTTACCCCGTTCTGTCCTGGGAGCGGGCGCTAATCCGGCGCCGAGCGAGAAGGTCAATCTCGCCTTTATAGGTCTCGGAGGACAGGATAGAGGTAATCTCAGAGAACTTCTCAATAATCAGGATGTACATGTGATATCCCTTTGTGATGTTGACAGTCGAGGACTGAGACGTGCAGCCGATGTCGTCGAGAAGCACTACGCCGAACAAAAAAAATCGGGGACCTACAAAGGATGCGTCGGCTACGCGAACTTCTATGAGATGCTGGAAAAGGAAACTGACATTGATGCCGTTCTTATAGCCACGCCCGATCACACACATGCGGTGGCCTGCATGGCAGGCATCAAAAAGGGTAAGCATGTGTTCTGCGAAAAGCCTCTCGCCCATTCGGTCCATGAGGTGCGAGCGGTAAGGGAGGCCGCCCGAAAAGCAGGAGTCGCGACTCAGATGGGTAACCAGGGCCATTCAGGGGACGCAATTCGCCTGACGGTGGAATGGATACGAGATGGTGCGATCGGACCGGTGCGTGAGGTCAACGGCTCGACCAGCGATGGACGGTTGGAATGGACAAATCTGGATCGCAGGCCTAAGGAGCAGCCGCCGGTGCCGAAGAATCTGGACTGGGATCGCTGGCTCGGCCCGGCCCCTTACCGACCCTATCATCCCGCTTATCACCCGTACAATTGGCGAGGCTGGTGGGATTTCGGGAATGGAGCGATAGGCGATATGGCATGTCATAATCTGGACGCTCCCTTTTGGGCTCTGAACCTGGGCTATCCCATCAGCGTGGAAGCCAGCTCCACCAGGCTGAATGACGAAACGGTACCCGCGGCGGCACTGTACCATTACGAGTTTCCGGCTCGTGGTGATATGCCTCCGGTCACCTTGAAATGGTATGACGGCGGCTTGATGCCTCCACGACCACGAGAGCTGGAAGAGGGCCGTAGAATGGGGCGAGAGGGCTGTTACCTTGTGGGCGACGACGGCATAATGATGTGTGGCGGCTGGGCTGACTCCGTGCGAATCATTCCCGAGTCGAAAATGAGGGCCTACAAGCGGCCGCCGAAGACAATCAAACGAGTTCGAGGCCATCAGAGAGACTGGATAGATGCCTGCAAGGGCGGCGATCCCGCCAGCTCGAATTTCGACTATGCCGGTCCATTGACCGAAATGGTGCTGCTGGGCAATGTGGCGCTTCGGACAGGCAAGAAAATATATTGGGATGGTCCGAACATGAAGGCGAAGAACGCTCCCGATGCAGATAAATATGTGCGCCCGGAATATCGCAGTGGCTGGAACTTGTAGTTCCTCGGGGCTCAGGAACGACTGTTGGAGTGGATAACCAGCGGGAGAATTGCCTGGTACGGATTGGAATTATTGGTGCGGGGTTAATGGCGCGGGCTGTAGATGAATCGTCAGATACATCTGGCGGGCTGGCCGTTTACGGAGAGAAGTTCGGCCGGTATCCTCTCGGTCCAACAGTCATTATTCGAATGAAGTGAAGTTTCGGCCACCGGACGCTTACGACGTCCGGGAGTTATATAGGTGGCGAGCAATCCGCGAGGGTGACGGAAAGTTGCACGTTCCGAGACATTCGGCAAAAGCCCAGATTCCGTTCAGAAGACCCAACACGTGGAAAAGGCGGGTCCCTTGAAGCTCGAGCCCCTCGGCGACGGCTCCCCCGGCCGCTAACAAACCGGCGTCTCCCGCAAACAACATCTCCTCATCCCGTGTCTGACCTTTCTCGGGAGACCCACGCCGAGGCTACTCCGCCAAGAGAAGAATCCTCCCACCGCCGAGCCATCACATCTTAAAGGCGCCGCTGGTCATCCCTTTCATGAACGTTCTCATGGTGAAAAGGATGAGGACGAGGATGGGGACAGCGGAAATCGTATAGCCCGCGAACATCTTCCCGTAGTTGATGGAATACTGGCTGTGAAACTGATACATCCCGTTAGTGATCATGGAGAGCGTAGGATTGGTGATGGTGACCTGAGGCCAGAGGAAATTGTTCCATGTGCCGAGCACGTTGAGCACCGCGAGCGTGCCGATGATCGGCTTCGATAGCGGGAGAATAATGTGTCTGAGCAACTGGAGGTTCGATGCCCCGTCAATCCTCGCCGCCTCAAAGAACTCCTCCGGTATGCTTGCGAAAAAGCCTCGGAGAATGAATATGGCAATGACCTGGCTGCCGGCAATGTATGGCAGCAGAAGCACCCAGTAGGTGTTGATAAGCTTCAGTTGTGCTACCAAGATGAAAGTCGGCACCAACATCAGCACTCCCGGCACCATCAGCAGCGACAGAATCGAATAGAACAGGAAGTCGCGACCGGGGAATTTGAACCGAGCGAAGACGAACGCCGCCAGGCACGAAAGGCTCAGCATCACCACAGCCGTCAGGGCGCACATCACCAGGCTGTTGGCGATGTAACGATGGACGAGGCCCCAAGTTTCGGCGTAGTTGTCGAACCTCAGCGGGAGGGAAAACCACCACGATTGCATGAAGAACTGCGGGACGTTCTTGAAAGAGTTCACGAGGAGGAAAAAGAAAGGATAGAAGGTCAGACCCACAAGCAGCGCCAGTATCCCGAGCTGAAAAACACGCCCCGGCCGAAGGCGGCGGCGTCCTGGGCGAGCGTCTTGCGGTCTCGACAGCGATCCGGTGGCCTTTTTCTCAGGCTGCCTCATGTTCCGCACTGCTCCGGATGAGTTTGGCGTTTAGCAAGGTTATGGCAAAAATCAGCACGAAAAGGACTAAGCCTATGGCGCAGGCGTAGCCCATTCGATTGAAAGCGAAGGCGAACCGAAACATATACATCCCCGGCACCATCGTCTCGAAGCCGGGGCCTCCTCGCGTCAGGACGAGGATGTTCTGGAACATCTGGAGTCCGTTGATAATTCCGAGGATGAGGAGGAGCTTGAACTGCCCAGTCACCATCGGGATGTCCACACGAAGAAAGGTCTTCACACTCCCCGCTCCATCCACCCTCGCGGCGTCGTGGAGAGACTGTGGAATGTTCATCAGTCCCGCGTAGTAGATAAGTAAATTGACCCCGTAAACAAAGGGGAAACCCACGAACATGACAGCTAACCTCGCGGTCCTTGGGCTTGTCAGAAGTCCTTTCCCCAAATCACCCAACCCGATGCTCTCGAAGAATAGGGCAATGATCCCCGAGTCCTGATAGATGTACAGCCAGATAAGATAGAAGACCACCGCCGGAACGACCATCGGCACCACGAAAAGCACCCGCATGAGATACCTCGCTCGCTCCGACCGCAAGTGGAAAATCAGGCCAGCGACGATTAGCGGAATAGTGAGGCTCGTCGCGAGCGAGAAAGCCATGAACTTGAACATGTTTTTCACGCTCAGGAAGAAGTTCTCGTCCAGCAGAATGGCGGCGAAATTCCCCAATCCGATGTACTCTTTCACCCCGCCGATGTCGTAGTGATAAAAGGCGTGCTTGAAAATGGAGACCGCGGGATAGAAGTTGAATATGACCAGAAGAGTCAGCGTCGGGAGAAGTAAGTAATACAGTCCGGCGCTTTGCCTGACCATTCTGGCCTTTCTCAGTGAGGCACGTCCCAGGCGAGACCGAGGGAGCAACTTCACACTGACGGAACTTCCTGTGTGCCAGAGAAAATAGGCGACGTGCAGCGAGATGATGACCAGAATGATAAGCCACGGAACTGATATGTCCCCCAACCTTTTCCAATGCAACGGATTCCAGACAGAGGAGGAGAAAAACGGGCGAGCCTGCTTCCACATCAGCACGAAGATATCGCACATCCCCAAAACCAGGTCGCGATAGACCGTGGAGATGACCTTCCAAACCGCTTCGACGACGTGAAAGATAGTGGCCATAGAGGATTATCTTTCGCTCCGCTGCGAGGTCACGATTTCCGTCTCGCAGAACATCTATCTCGCCCGAGGGCGAGCCGGACAATCACAGGCACGAGGGAGGACATCTTGCCGGGTCGCTCGGTCCCGGCTTATTCCATTTCTTCCACCACTTCGGCTCGCTGAAATCCCAGAAGTCCTTTGCTCCGGGCTGCGTATGCACCGCGAGAAGGTCGTCCGCCTCCCGGTTCATATTTTCATCAACCTTCTTCAGAAACTCCTCCAGACTTATCCCATCGCCGAGATACAGCTCGATCAGCCTCTGGTGGATGTCGTTGAACTCTGTCCCAAAGGAGGCGATCCATTTCACCGTGCAATACCGATGCTTGATGATTTCCGCGAAGGGCTCCAAGCCCGCCGACATCTTCGCCCCTTTGATGTTCGGGATGAATAAGCCTGCCTCCCCTATAATCCTTTCCGCGTTATCCGGCCGGGTGAGGTAGTAAAGGAAATCCATCGCCTGCTCCACCTGGTTCTTCCGAACCGCCGAGTTCGAGACCGAGTATTGCACCGCTGCGCCGCCGATTACGGCAGGCTCCGCCCCGCACGCATAGCGCGAGGTCTTTTTTGTTATGGGTGGGAGATAAAAAATCCCCCAGTCGAACTTCATCAGCGGGTCGAACTTCATTCGCCGTATCATCCAGCTTCCGTTCCACATCATGGCGGCCTTCTGAATAATAAAAAGGCGGTACTGATCCATATTCGATATGTCCTTGTTCCATAACTGCCGCCACTGGTGCATCAGCCGCCAGACCTCCCGGTATCGCCGGCTCGCAGGCGAGAAATATCCGTTCTTGATTAACCAGCACAGCTCCTTCGGAAAAAGGTATCCCTGCAAATACTCCTCCTCGTCCGGCGGACCCTTCTCCTTGTCTATCTCAGCGATGATTTCGTGGAACAATTGATCGAATAGATAATCCTGCGCCCAGTCCCTCGCCCACTCAATCCGCATCAGAAGGGGAATGTAGCCGTGTTTCTTGATTTTTCTCTGAATGTTCAGAAACTCCTCCCAGTCCCTCGGCCCCTGCCACCCCTTCGGCACGTCTATCCCACATTTGCTAAAAACGTCCTTGTTGTAGAATATGCCCGTTTCCACCAGATCCAATGATAGGCTGTAAAGTTGTCCGTTCGGCGCGCGCTTTGCCTTAGTTAGCGCCGCATTCTCGAAAAGGTCCCACCACTGCTCGCTCCCGGGTTGGCCTTCGGGGATATACGGATTCGGTCTGGCCATATAAGGCTCGAAACTCACCCACCAACCCTTGTCCACGTCCGGCCACACCACTTCCGTGTTCGCGCCGATGATGTCCGGGGCGATCCTCTCCATGAGTTGGGGCTTCATCCACTCCCCCTCCGTGGCATCCCCCTGCACGCCAACCACCCGGAAGTCAATGTGGACATCCGGATGCAGCTTCATATATTCCTGAGCCACTCGCTTTATCTCGGTGTTCGGGGCGCCAATGCCCTGGGGCTGAAATCCCGGCCGATAGTCCCACGCGTACATGACGATGTTGTGCTTCCCGTGCGCGCCCGGCTCTCCATGCCCGTCAAGGCTTTCCTTGCTCGGGACGTAGCGGTCAACAATCACCCACGCGGCAGACAAGAGCAGAACCGCTGCAATAGCGGACCTGACGACCAAACCGCATCTGCCCGGCATCTTTTTTCTCTCCATCACACCCTCATGGCGCCCGTTTTCTCCTCACCACTCAAGGGAAAAACGAGTACCGTATTGCCAGGAAGGGACCCTCGTCTCGCGCCCCAAGTTCCCCCTCAGGATGACGCGATTCTACCGGAAAGGCAGCGTGGAGTCAACGTTCCGGCAGGGATGGGATGTGGCTGCGTTTGCGTGGGTGGGTTTGCCAGGGTAACGCCGCCCTCTCGGCGGCTGTCCGGAGTGTCTCGGGCTCTCGATCAGAGGTCCTGCAAGGTTCATGAAGAGTATAGGCTAAACGCACCGAAAAAAAACGCCTTAGCACTTGACAGGACCTTGCTCTCTGTGAAATAGTATGTAAGCTGATTATTTGACCACAAAAGATTAGCATAAGAACCATACGAGAAGGATGAATTCCCATGAGCCACAAGGAAGGAGCCGACCAACGTTCAGGTGCCCAGACTCAGGCGCAAGTGTGTGCGGCTGAGGGACAAGAAGTGCAGAGACTGGATCCGCAATCGGCCGTCACTCTTCCAAGTTCGCGGTACGACTTACGTGTGCTGAAAGCGCTTCGCCAGGTCATTCGAGCCACCGACTTGTACTCGCGGCGACTTTTAACTCTTTACAACATTACATCGCCGCAGTTGATCTGCCTCTTGGCCATCAGCGAAGAAGAACCTGTAGCCGTAAGCAAACTCGCAAAGAAGAATTTTATCAGCCCAAGCACATTGATTGGGATTCTTGATCGGCTTGACTACAGGGGGCTCATTCGGAGGAGCCGCGATACCAGGGATCGCCGGATTGTGAATGTCATTCTCACCGAGTCCGGAAAAGACCTCATTCGGAACGCTCCATCCCCTCTTCAGGACAAACTGACTCAAGCCCTCAACAGACTCCCGGAGACGGAAAAAGCGGCCATAGCTGAATCTATCGAATTAGTTGCAAAGATGATGGATGTGGACAACGTCGGCGCCGCCCCAATTTTAGAGGTCGGTACCCTCGGCTCCACCAGAGTGCAAAATAATCAGGGGGATGTCAAATGAACTACGGTGCAGAAAACGAAGCAAAAGCCAACTTCGATGATGTCTACGTGCAGCCAACGCCTCACGCCTATGTCAGGAAGATGGCTTTACATGGCTATCAAATTGGAGAACAGGCGCGTCCCTATTGTCTTGCGGCAGCCGAGCTTTTGAAGGAGCGGAACAGCGAAGCCTGGCCTGTGCAAATGTTAGATGTGGGGTGTTCGTATGGTATGGGTTCAGCATTCATTAAGTACGGGTGTTCGTTTGACGAGATTGTTGCCTTTTTCTCATCACGCGCACCGAAGGATTACGCATCGTGCTGTGAGGTAATGCGGATGTGGCTTAATGTGACCTCCCCGGTTTCTGATATGCGTTGCGTTGGCTTGGACAGTTCTGCTCCGGCGATTCGATTTGGACTCGACTCTGGTTTATTAGAAGGCGGGATCTCACGTGATCTTGAAGATGCGGATGTTCTTCCAAGAGAAGCAGAGCTTGAGTGGTTCCGCTCCTGCAATTTCCTGGTGAGCACAGGTGCTATCGGCTACGTTAGCGAACGCACCTTCTCAAAGGTGCTTCCGCATCTTGGAAAAGATCACCCATCTGACTTCGGTCCATTTGCACTGGTGACGACACTACGCATGTTTGACGTTGAACCAATATGCAGGGTCTTCAAGCAGTCGGGGTTACGTTTGACTTCTGTGCCGGGGATTCGACTGCCACAGAGAAACTTTGCGGATGAATCTGAGCAGATGCAGATATGCCGCATCCTGCACGATAAGGGAATAGACACCAGGAAGTACGAGGATGAAGGAACGCTCTTCGCGGATCTTTTCGTGGCTGCGCCAGTCGAACAACTTACTGAACTTGTGGAAAGAGTGAAACTGGTTGAATGCCAATTGTCACGTGCCGAAGTGTTTTCATTCATTCATCGTTGAAACACCGAGACACTCTTAAGCCATGATTGCCTACAAGGCAGTATGTAAGTCCTTCGATGGGGGTCGCTATTACGCGGTCAACAATGTTTCGTTTGCGGTCCAGGCAGGAGAGACGCTTGTACTTTTGGGCTCTTCCGGTTCTGGGAAGACAACGCTGCTCAAGCTAACGAATCGGCTTCTTGAACCTGATGAAGGCATCATCGAACTGGATGGCCAAGATATTTCTCGCCAGGACCCGATCTCTCTTCGACGTAGAATCGGTTATGTGTTCCAAGGGATCGGCCTGTTTCCTCATATGACCATTGAAGCGAATGTCGCTATGGTGCCACGCCTTCTCGGCTGGTCGAGAAGCACGCAGCGGGAGAAGACCAACCAACTCCTTCGCATGGTCGGTCTGAGCCCCGACTCCTACGCTCGACGTTACCCGGAGGAACTCTCGGGCGGTCAACAGCAAAGGGTTGCCGTTGCGCGAGCGCTGGCAGCCGACCCCGAATACCTGCTCATGGACGAGCCCTTCGGAGCCCTGGACGCTCTCACGCGTGATATGCTCCAGCAGGAGTTCCTTTCGCTGAAGAAGCGCCTTAACAAAACCATTGTCTTTGTGACCCACGACATCTTCGAGGCCCTTGCTCTCGGGGATAGGATAGCAATACTACACGCTGGCCGTCTCGAACAGATCGGAACGAAGCAGGAGGTCGTGGGGAACCCGGCAACTGACTTCGTCCGCGACCTCTTCGGCAAAGCCGCCCAGCAGCTCGCGGCCTACGGGGGCATGCTGTGATGTTCGGTGATTCCTGGATAGCGCTTGTCGGAGAGCGGCTGCCCGAGCTCTGGTTGCGTACGGGCGAGCATTTGATGCTGACCGGTGTCTCCACGGGCATGGCGGTCTTGGTGGGGATTCCTCTGGGGATCTGCGCCGCCCGCATCCGGTGGTTACGGAACCCAGTGACGGGCGCGGTCGGGATACTGCAGACAATTCCAAGCCTGGCGATGCTCTCGATCCTCCTCACCCTGATGCATAAGATCGGGGCGACCCCAGCCATCATTGCGCTGACTCTCTACGCCTTATTGCCCATTGTCCGTAACACCCTGACCGGTATGGAGACTGTACCCCCGGCTGTGTTGGAGGCGGCCCGCGGGATGGGGATGACCCCGCGCCAGCGCCTGTGGTTAGTCGAGATACCACTCTCGACGCCGGTGATCGTCGCCGGCATCCGGACAGCAGCAGTGGTGGGAGTGGGGATCGCGACCCTCTCTGCTTTCATCGGTGCCGGGGGGCTGGGCCAGTTCATCAACCGTGGTCTAGCGCTGTCGAACACGGACCTGATCCTGCTTGGGGCCATACCGGCAGCGCTACTCGCGCTTCTCGTGGATGGGACCATCGCCGCATTGGAGTGGGGCCTTCGCCGCAAGCGATACAGCGGCTCCCGGTTCAAGGTGGCGCTCGACCGCTGCCTGCGCCCGGTGGCGCTATCGATGCCAGTTGTCCTCATCGCCGCTGGGTGTGTGGCCTACTTTTCGTCAAGCATGTCCCCTTACAATCCGTTTTGGGGAACACGCGTCGCTGACCGCGGGACGCTCCGAATCGGCACAAAGAACTTCACCGAGCAACTCATTCTTGGGGAACTCATGGCCCAGCTCATTGGGGCACGTACCGATTTGAGAGTGGTCCGGCGATTCAATCTCGGTGGGACCATGATCTGTCACGGTGCCCTGAAAAGCGGAGGGATAGATGTCTACGCGGAGTACACGGGCACGGCCCTGACGGCGATCCTCGAGCAACCCGTCATCGCGGACCCGGATCGAGCGTACGAGGTGGTCTCCCGGGAGTACAGGCGGCGCTTCGCGGCCAGGTGGCTCCGCCGGTTCGGCTTCAACAACACCTATGCGATCACCATCCGCGAAGCCGATGCCGTCGCCAGCAACCTGCAGACGGTCTCTGATTTGGTGCCGATCGCGCGGACGCTTCGCGCCGGGTTCACCGCCGAGTTCAGCGAGAGGCCGGACGGCTATCCGGGACTGCGCCGCACCTACGGACTGCAGTTTCGGCAGGTTCGGGACCTGGACCCGGCGCTTATGTATCAAGCTATCGCAACTGAAGAAGTGGACGTCATCTGCGCCTTCGCCACCGATGGGCGCATCGCGGCTTTGGACCTCCAGCCGCTCAGTGACGACCGCGGCTTCTTTCCAGCCTACGACGCGGCGCCTGTAGTTCGCAGCGAAGTGCTGGATTCGCATCCGGAGCTCCGCCAGGTCCTCGGGCTGCTGGGCGACGTCCTGGACGACGCGACCATGCAGCGGCTTAACTTCGAGGTGGACGGGAAGAAGCGCCAGCCCCGCGAGGTCGCGCGCGAGCTTCTGGAAAGTCACGGCCTGCTGAGAAAGGAGAAGTAAGAGGCGTGTGTGGTATCGCCGGCATCTGGGGCGAGCGCGACGAGAGAGCCGTCCGCGAGATGTTGCTCCGGGTGGGCCACCGCGGCCCCGACGGACAGGCAATGCTTGTGCAGTCTGATAACTCGGGCGTCTTGGGACACCGGCGCCTGGCCATCATGGATCCCACCGGGGGTGACCAGCCGATCCGGACAGAGGAGGGCACGCGGGCCATTGTGGCCAATGGAGAGATCTACAATTTTCCGGCCCTCCGGTCCCGCCTGCAAAACCGCCATGCATTCCTGACCAGGAGCGACAGCGAGGCGGCTCTTCACCTCTACAGTGAAAAGGGGGCCCAGTCTGCTCGCGACCTCGACGGGATGTTCGCGCTTGCCATCGCCGACAGAGAGAACCTTTTTCTTGCGCGGGATCCGATCGGGATCAAGCCTCTCTACTTCGGCTGGCGGAACGGGACCATGCTCTTTGCCTCCGAGATCAAGGCCCTTGTCGGGTTTTGCAACGATGTCAAGGAGTTCCCTCCCGGCTCCTGGTTTCACTCGCGGCGTGGGATCCGCTCCTACTACGAAGTGCCTGACCTGAATCCCACACCGAGGACGGCGGCGCAGCACATGACCCTCGTGCGCGAGACGCTGGAACGATCTGTGGCGAAACGCCTCATGAGCGACGTGCCTGTGGGAGCCTTCCTCTCGGGCGGCCTGGACAGCAGCATCATTGCTGCACTCGCCCGGCCCCACGTCAAAGAGTTGCACACCTTCTCCGTGGGGATTGAGGGCAGCCGCGACCTCGAGGCGGCCCGGACGGTGGCGCGGCACCTCGATACCGTGCACCACGAGTACGTCCTGGAGCCTGCGAAGGTGCTCCGGAAGCTGCCCAATATCATTTACCACTTGGAGTCCTTCGACCAGGATCTCGTGCGGAGCGCCATCCCCTGCTACTTCACTGCGCATCTTGCATCTCGCGAGGTCAAGGTTGTCCTCACCGGCGAGGGAGCGGACGAGCTGTTCGCCGGTTACCGGTACTACCACGGCTACAAGGACCCGCTGCTCCTTCACCGCGAGCTGCGCCGGTCGGTCCGGTCCCTGCACAACATCAACCTCCAGCGGGTCGATCGCATGACGATGGCCCACTCGGTTGAGGGGCGCGTGCCGTTCCTCGACGTGGAGATGATCGAACTCGCACAGACGATCCCCCCGGACCTCAAGCTCCACAGGAATGGCGGCGCGAGGCCCGTCGAGAAGTGGGTGCTGCGCAAGGCCTGCGAGGACTTGCTGCCCGTACAGATCATCTGGCGCGACAAGGAGCAGTTCGACGAGGGCAGCGGCACCGTGGACCTGCTGACCGAGGCGCTCGAGGGACTGATGCCTGCGGCTGAAGCAAGGCAGTACTCCGCGCTCCATCCGGAGGCGCGATTGCGATCACCCGAAGAGTGTCTCTATCACAAGCTCCTTTGCGATGCCTACTCGGATCCCGCTCCTGTCCTGAAGAACGTCGCTCACTGGGCGGGACCACTTCAAAAGTGAAGTATGAAAGGCGATGAAATCGGAAAAGGCAATGAGCTGAAAACCGTTTTCACGACCTGTTTGCTGCGATTTGTGGAACTTCAAAGGTCAAACGAGTACCAGCCCAGAATAATTTGTAAAAAAGAGCGATACACGCTCAGGGGAAAAGCGAGCACCATCTTGCCGGAAACGGACGCTCGTCTCGCGGTGCAAGTCGTCCCTCTCAGGATGACGCGATTCTACCGGAAGGGCAGCGTGGAGTCAACGTTCGGACAGGCGTGAGATGCGGCTGCGCTTGCCCGGGTGGGTTTGCCAGGGGTAACGCCACCCCTTTCATTGCGGCGATTCTTCCGCTTCGGCTGCCCTCCGGCGGTAGAGAAGAATTGCCTCCTCGCCCGCGATTGTGATCACCGAGGTCAAGAAATAGCGTGCGGCGAACTCTCTTCCTCCGCGAGTCACCCCTCTCATAATCCAGAATCTTGGGTTGGCATACCGGGCGGCTATTGCTGCCGACCTCACCGCCCGCCTCGCCCATTTCCTCCTTACGGAGCGGACGATGATATTGCCGCTGATAGCAGTGTAAAGCTTGTGATAGCTTAGCACCTGACTCATTCGCACGCCCCGGAGGCGACTTAGCGGAAACTTCTCCAACTGCCTTCTCACCCGGGCGATGACTCGCTCGTCAAGGTCGAGCAGGTCGTCGAGCGTGACCTCCAGCTCAGGCCTCGGTGAAGTTGGATAATAGATGTGCGCGATCTCAGATATGAGACCGCTACAGAGATCGCTGACCGCCGCAATGCTGAAGGAGGTGTTTATCGAGAACCGCCTCCATATCCGCTTCCGATACCTCTCCACGACCGAATAAGCTATCTCGTCCGCTTCGGTCGCGTCCGCGATGACTCGCACCGTCTCAGGCTCCGGTTGCTTCCCCGCCCCGCCCCTTTCCAGACGCGTCTTCGCCCTCGTCCGCAGCACGACCACCAACACCGCTAACACCAGCACCAGCGCCGGAACAACGGCGACGTAAATGAGATAATCGAGGATTGTCGCGAACATAATTCCATTCTCCACAGAGTCCGGCAAAGCGAGCCTTTATATTAACACATTTCCCGCCTCCGCGTGGAACTCCGAGGGTACGGCTACATTGAGTGGTGCCAGAGTTCGCTTTCGCTTGCTTGTCGCAGGCTGCGTGTTTCCGAGGGACGAACCGGCAGGGTGACGCAAATCCCGTCCCTCACCTCCCTGCGTGCGGATAGGCGTGGCACGGGCGTCCCGCCCGTGAAGCATCATGTGCAAATTGAACGGGTTGATGGCCGCCGCAGCCTTCTTTGTGGCCCATCGGGTTGTACCCTTCACGGCAAAAAAAGCCATCCCCCACGTGGCACGGGCGCCCCGCCCGTCGGGATCATGGGCAAGATGCCCATGCCACGGCAGGCGACGACGGAGTCCTTCTCATTCTCCTCTCTGCGACTCTACGCCTTTGCGCCTTTGCGTTACCCTTCTCTTCCCTTTTTCTCTCCACCGCCAAGGCGGGGTATCCGCCCAAGACTGAGGCCATACGGAGAGCATGCAATAGTCTTTGACAGCCGCTGCACAACTGGCATACATTAGAGAGAACTTGCGGACTCTTATCGGGAGGAAGGCGGCTTGCTCTACAGAAAGCCTCCGGCTAATCGTCAGGCACAGCTACACAGGCACACTCGACCATGATAGTAACCAGAACACCATTCAGAGTGAGTTTTGCGGGCGGAGGGACGGACCTTCGCGCCTTCTATTCCGTGGAGCAGGGCGCCGTCACAAGCACTGCCATTGACAGGTACATGCACATCACCGTCAGCCGCCGGTTCGACCGCAGCGTGCGGGTCAGCTATTCCAGGACGGAGATCGTTGATAGGGTTGATAAAATAGCCCACCCGATTGTGAGGGAGGCTCTGATGTTCTGTGGAATCGAGGGGCAGATCGAGATCACTTCCGTCGCCGACATTCCGGCAGGCACAGGCGTCGGCTCCTCCAGCAGTTTTACGGTGGGCTTGCTGGCGGCGCTGCACGCTTTCAAGGGGGAATATGCTTCTCCGGAGACGCTCGCTTCGGAGGCTTGCGAGATCGAGATCAACCGGCTCGGCGAGCCTATCGGGAAACAGGACCAGTACATTGCCGCTTATGGGGGTATCAAGCACATCCGCTTCAATTCGGACGAGACGGTCTTTGTTAACCCGGTGATTTGCTCGGACGTGACCAGACAACAACTCCACGACAACCTTCTGCTCCTTTACACCGGCAGGAGGCGAAGCGCGGGTGACATTCTCCGGCCCCAGCGGGAGAACACTCCCAACATGCTCGACACTCTTCGCCAGCTCCGCGACCTCGCCTTCCGGACGGCGGAGGTTCTACGCGGCGGTGATGACCTGGCGGAGCTCGGGCGCATACTCCACGAGGGGTGGATGTTGAAGAAGCAACTCAACGCCGGCATCAGCGACGCCGGGATTGACAGCTTTTACGAGCGGGCACGCCGCGCCGGAGCGGTCGGCGGGAAGCTCCTCGGCGCCGGCGGCGGCGGCTTCCTCCTCCTTTACTGCGAGAAGGGAAATCGGGAGCGTGTGCGGCAAGCGCTGCCCGAGCTGAAAGAGGTCACGTTCGACTCCGAGCCTGAAGGGGCAAAGATCGTTTACTACGACCGCGGTTGAGGCGTGACGGGCGAGACGCAACCTCGGCCGTGAGCTGTTCCTTGGCCGAGATCAGTGGTGCGTGCTTCCCCGTTTCCCAGGCAGTTTCTTGAGCGCTCTTCGGGCTTCGGCGTCCGCTTCTTTCCGTTTGATGTCCTCCCTTTTATCGTAAAGTCTCTTTCCCCTCGCGACGCTGAGCTCCACCTTCACCTTCCCGTTCTTGAAGTAAACTCGCAGCGGAATCAGTGCGAATCCTCTCCGCGAGGTCTGTCCCCACAGCCTCCTTATCTGCTGCTTGTGAAGGAGGAGTTTTCGGGGCCGGAGAGGCTCGTGATTGTGGACGTTGCCCTGCTCATAGGCGCTGATGTGGAAATTGTAAAGGAACACCTCCATCCCCTCGACTTTCGCGAAACTATCGCTGAGATTTCCTTTGCTGAGGCGCAGGGATTTGACTTCCGTCCCTCGCAGGGCGATGCCTGCTTCAATCCTCTCAAGGACGGTGTAGTTCCGCAGCGCCTTGCGGTTGGTTATGATGACTTTCACGTTACTCACGAGGAATCCCTTCGCTTTCCCGTGCCGCGTCCGTTTGGCTTTCCACATCAAACTTGAGCAGGCTTTCGCCTATCGTCCCCCTCGCATGATACTCCTCTGTCGCAGCCCGCCGCAAGGTTATCGCCCGAAGCTGGTTTTTGGGGATAACAAGCTCGCAAGCGAAAGACGATTTCACTGTGAGCCCTCGGTCATCCATGCCGAGGATGGCGCCGAAGATGAGGTCGCCGTTCCACAGGGAGATTCGCGGCAAGTCCGTCGCTTCCGGCCGTGTGTCCCCAGGACGCGCGGCGAATGCGATGCACCGCACTTTCCCTCTATCAATGGGGCTTTCGGCGGGCGTGTAAGGGCTTTTCAGCACGACCTTCTCCGAAATGCCGACGACCGTTCCGGAAACGCTGTCGCCGTTTGAAAGAAGAAGCATATCACGCTCGCCCTCCGCCGGTGCGCTCGGGATTGTGCCGACGAGATGCGTTATCCTCACATCGTCGAACGCAGCCTGACCCTCTGTGTGAAGCAGGACATATTCGCCACGGCGGATGGGGTTCGGGTCGAGAGCTCGCACCACAATATCGTTCCCTACCCAGACGACGAGCTCTCCGCTTCGAGGATCGTACTCCGCTCGAAGACGAACCAGCGAGTCCGATGTTTCTATTCTTTTTCTGCCGCCCTGATGCTTCGCTCGCCCGATGATTTTGTAGAGATAAAGTTCCCGCCGCCGCAGCATAACCATGTACGCCAGTTGACCGAGCCGCCGGTCATACCTCGAGGCGAAAAAGGCGAGCCCGGCAATGCGAGACCTGGACACATCTATCGTCCATTCATATCTCGTAACCCCCGCTTGCCATGCCGCAACGTAAGCACGACAAAAAGGCAAGGGCGCCGCCTGCACAAGCTGACCTTTCTCGACCCTCCAGCTCCCGAATACAGAAACAAGCCCGGTTTCCTTCCCCTGCGAGAAATCGTTCTCGAAGAGCACATCGTCGCGGCGGTGAAAGCCCATCCCCATGACCTCGCCTCTCGGGATAGCGAGCGTTTGTCCGAAAGCCGTCTCCGCTTCCACGAAGGCAGACTTCAGCCCGCTCACCCTCGCGGTCAGATAGCTTCCGTCTCGAAGATAGACGACGTCGGAGCGTTCCGGAGGCGGGTACGGTGGACCGGCGAAGCGTACTTCGGCGAAGTTTTTTACCGGAAATCTCGCCGTTTCGTCCGTGAGGTCCAGGGTGAATAGGACCTCTTGCTCTTCCATTCCGTTGACGGTTCCCGTCAGCCTGTCGCCGTTGACGAATCTCGCGGAGTCACGAGCTTCCTGGGGGTTTACGGAAAGAAGAGTCTGGGCGCCGGGGGGCGGGAACGAGGGCTCGCTTTGAATCGTGATGCCCGCCGAAACACAGAGCCGAAGCGATTGAAGCAAAAAGGCGAGGATTACCAAAACCGCTGAGCCTCCCGCCCGCGGCGGGTGGCGCAGAACGATTCTTCGCTCTCGACGAAGCAGAGACCAGTTTTCGGAGCGGTTTCTTTTGTTCGCTGGCATCGTCCCTTTTCCTCAATGTATCGCTGAGGCAAGCTCCATGAATCGGATTGCCGCAATGCGCACACAACTGATACGTGTCCCGCAACCATTCCCCTCGTTCATTTTATCCGCAATCGGCGCCGGAATCAATGGCCGTTTTGCGTTGGGGGGTCAACGCCCTCACAACCGGAAAGAAATCCCCCAGTCTCGGGCGGATAGCCGGCCGAGGCGGAGGAGGCAAGAAGGGAACAGCAGATTAACGCAAAGGCGCAAAGTCGCAGAGAATAAGGTGAGAAGGACTCCGTCGTCGCCTGTCGTGGCATGGGCATCTTGCCCATGATTCCCACGGGCGGGGCGCCCTGGCGACTGCCCCCGGGACGGCGGCGTTACCCTAAGCAACCTTCCCCACGGAAACGTAGCCGCACCATTTTTCAGAATCATATTGACAAAAGCCGGCTATTTGTTCTTGAATGACAAGGCCGTTCGGCGGCAACAACAAACGCACCCGCACAATATCATCCACTCTCGAACCACAACATAATAGGTGAGCGAACTATCATGAATCTTCTCGTCAGAAAGCAAGTCCAGGACGGCTACAACGAAATTCTCCCCGGAGATGACCCGCGATTGCAGTACTTGAGCTTCGATTTCATCCGCCTTTCCGCCGGAGAGAGTTATCGTGGCTCTCTCGGCGACCGCGAGGCGACGTTCGTGGTGCTCAAAGGGCAATGCAACTTCGAGGTCGCAGGCTCCCGCTACGGCCAAGTCGGTAAACGACAGAATCCCTTCGCGGAGAAGGCTTATGCCGTATATGCCCCGGCGGGAGCGAACTATCGTGTGGAAGCCGTTACCGACGTGGAAATCGCCGTTTGCCTCGCCAGAGCCGACGTGCAGAAAGCTCCCTCCCTCATCACCCCCGACAAGATCAACAAGCGAATCGTCGGAAAAGGCAACTGGCAGAGGAGCGTGTATGACATCGTGGACGAGAGGGTTGACGCGTGCCGTCTCCTCGTCGGCGAGACGATCAATCCCCCCGGGAATTGGTCCTCGGCTCCTCCCCACAGGCACGACGTTGACAATCTCCCCGAGGAATCGAACCTGGAAGAAGCCTATTTCTTCCGCGTTGAGCCCCCGCAGGGATTCGGCGTCATCAGGGTCTATACCGACGACCTGAGCCTCGACGAAATCTACTCCGTTACCAACAACGACCTCGTGGTCATTCCCGAGGGCTATCATCCGGTGGGCGCCCTCGCCGGCTACAAAGTCTATTACCTGTGGATGCTCGCCGGCGAAAAGAGAGTCCTCAAGCCGAGGGATGACCCCAAGCACGCATGGATAAAGTAGGCGAGCGGACAGCCCGCTTTCTGCTCGCAACGGGGGCCTTGATACGCGGATTCGCAAACAGCGTGACGTGCACTGCTCGGTGAAGAGGGGTTATTCGGCAGGATGACAGCATAGACACGATCGTAGCCCCGCCTTGGCGGGTTCGCAGGAGATACGATCATCGTCAGGGTGAAGTCCGTAAGAGGGTTCGGCTGTATTTGCAGGGGAGACGCAGCATCCTCGGGCAGACCTGCTTGTGGCACGGGCGTCCCGCCCGTGGAAGCTCATGGGCAGGATGCCCATGCCACGTGGAAACGATACCAGCGCAACGCCGCCCCGCCGCTGGCGAGGTAGGTTCGATTGTGAATTTCGGTGAACGGATGGTTGAGGTGAGGCGAAAGGTCACTGACCTCTCGCAGAGCTAAGCAGGATTTGAAAAATCATGTCCATCCTGTTATCCCGTCAAAAAAGAATACGTCGCCCAGCTTATCAACCAGAACACCGAGTACCTTCTTCCACCCCAAGCAAAAACCATTTCATCGCGGAGACAACAATATGGCTTTGAAAGGAAGTTGCATCGTAGCCCAGTCGGGCGGACCCACAGCGGTCATCAACGCCTCGGCATGTGGCGTCGTTCAGGAGTGTATGAAGCACCCCCACATCGAGGGAATCTACGGCGCCGTCAACGGCGTCCTCGGAATCCTCAACGAGGAGATATTCGATTTCAGGGACGAGTCCCCTTCCGACATCGAGGGCCTGAAATATACCCCGGCTGCCGCTCTGGGGTCTTGCCGCTACAAGCTCAAGAGCATCGAGGAGTCTAAGGAGGATTACGCCCGAATCATGGAGGTCTTCAAGGCGCACAACATCCGCTATTTCTTCTACATCGGCGGCAACGACTCCATGGACACCGCGGACAAAATCGGCTTCCTCGCCAAGCAGATGGGCTATGACATGCGGGTCATGGGAATTCCCAAGACCGTGGACAACGACCTCGCCTTCACAGACCATTGCCCCGGCTATGGCAGCGTCGCGAAATTCAACGCCGCCGCCGTCATGGAAGCCGGACGCGACACCGACGCCATCTACACTTCCGACACCTGCACCATCATTGAGGCCATGGGCAGAAACGCCGGCTGGATCGCCGCCGCAACCGCCCTCGCGAGAAGGGAAGAAGCAGATGCCCCGCACCTCATCTACATGCCGGAGACCGTCTTCTCCAGGGAGCATTTCGTTGAGGACTGCAAAGAAGTGCTGTCTCGATATGGGCGAATCTTCATCGTCGCCGCAGAAGGGCTGAAGGATAAGGATGGCAATTACATCACGGCTGCCGCTGGTGAATTCGCCAAAGATTCTTTCGGGCACGTTCAGCTCGGCGGCATCGCGGACATCCTCCGGGAAATCGTTGAGAACGAGGTCAAAGTCAAAGCTCGCTACAACAAGCTCGGAACATGCCAGCGAGAAGCGATGCACTTCGCCTCGAAAACAGACAGGGACGAGGCTTACCTCTGCGGCCGGATGGCCGTCGTTCACGCCGTCGAAGAAGACCTTACCGGCAAAATGATCAGCCTCGTCAGAGAGAGCGATGAGCCTTACCGCTGCACAACAGGCCTCGTGAACCTCGCAGAAGTCGCCAACGCCGAGAAACCGCTCCCGCGCGAATGGATCAACGAGAGAGGGAACTTCCTCACCGAAAAATTCATCCGCTACGCCGCTCCCCTCATCCAGGGCGAAGTCGAAGTCCCCATCGAAAACGGCCTCCCAAAATATATCCGCCTCAACCGAAAAGCGATTCCCAAGAAGTGCCCGCCGCGTTAGGCGACCGGGCACGCGAGCTCAAGTACGCTGTGTCCTCGGGTGGAACCGCAGAGTGCGCAGAGCACGCATAGACGCCCTCCGGACAGTTGCCGGGACGGCGGCGTTACAGAGATGGCTCAGGACAAGACGGATCCTCCCCCAGAATCCTACCGGAGGAGCGCAGACATGCTCTCCGCGCTCTCTGCGGTGAGTTGATCTTCCCCTGACACTGAGAGATTACGGAGCAATGAAGAATACACAGGGTGAACCGGGGGCACGCGGAGCCGTTCGGCGGCTCCGAAAAGAAAGACTGCTTCCGAGAAGGGCTATTCGGAGGTTTCAGCAGCAAGAGGATTGGTGATTTTCCACTTGTCCTTATACTTCTTGAGTTCTTCCTCGTACGTTTCACCCCGCTTTAGCGCACGGGTGATGGGGTCTCTCCGGGAAACCAAAATCCTTACTACGGCGGTCTCACCGCGATAGTCCTGGCGGGTTATTATCCAAAATGTGTTCGCGTAATCAATCGGCCATCTCTTGCATTCCGCCTTCCATTTTTCCTTGATGCTCCTGCATTGCTCCTTAGGCAGCGTCTCGTCGTAATCGCAACAACGATAGGCTTTTTGCCAATCCCCCGCTTTCTTCGCGCGGAGAAACCCCCTCATGACGGAGACAGGGTCTTGCCAGTCAACCCTCCACGGGCCACGGCTACCGCTATCGCGCCTGAGCCCCGTCCCACACCCAAAGCTCACAGCCACCAACGCCGTGAGACAAAACAACGGAAACCTTCTCATTTCCGAAAACCTCCCATCTTATCGGCGTAATCCGTCCCGGGTAGAGAGGCGCCCGCGAAAAACGCACACGTGTCGCGGATACCTCCGGCATCGTGCGCAGGAACTTGCACGCACGACGGCACGCTTGCGCCTCGAGCGACACGAAATCCCATGTCCTCAAAAGAACTCAAAAGCGGCGCCATTCACTCCCACGCCACCCTTCAACCTTCCCTAAAATACATCCAAATCTCAAGACATGCAAGCCCAAATCGCGTCTCCATTCTTGGCTGTGATGCGCGCAGCGGCCCTTTTCGCATAGGCCGCCGGTAATAGCTCACTTACGGGCGGCTCGGGGTGAAACCGGTGAGTGCGCAGAGACATGTAGCATGGGCATCTTGCCCATGCCACGGCAGGTGACGACGGTGTCCTTCTCATTTTCCTCTCTGCGACTCCGCGCCTTTGCGTTAATCTGCTGTTCCCTTCTTGCCTCCTCCGCCTCGGCCGGCTATCCCCCCGAGACTGAGGCGCTGCGGCCGCCGACGTTTTCGCTTGATTTACTCCCTGCGGTGGTATATCCTGTACAAGTGATGGTGAAAAGCTGCGCCACTTGGAGTATGAGCGGTGATTTCCGAGGCAGTTAGAAAAAGGTTACAGCGGCTGAATAGACCAGCCCTTCCAGCCCGCTGCATCTCAGCGGCCCCACGGAAGGAGCATTCCGCCTGCGTTGGCGCTCTGCCACCCACCAAAGGGAGCCTGACGAGCTTGGAGGAGGTCGTTGACGGGCGGGAGGTGGCGACCTCGGCGGGCAAGTTCTTGCTCATAGACCGCAGCGCCAGCCACTTTCTCCGCCATGGGGACGAGTTTATCGGCGACTACTCCCATCACTTCGAGGAAGCGGCGTCGGCGATCTCGGAAGACTCGGCGCCGATAGACTTCGTGCGCTTCGTTAAGTGTGGCTTGACAAAGAGCGTTTTTCTCGACATAGAGACGACGGGCTTGGGTGGCAGCCCTCTTTTTCTTGTGGGCTTGCTTTTTCACCGAGGGGACGAGCTACGCCTCCGCCAGCTTTTTGCGAGGGATTACTCGGAGGAAAAGCCCCTGCTGCAATATCTCACGGAGCTTCTCGGACAATTCGACGCTTTGGTGACCTTCAACGGAAAAAGCTTCGACATGCCCTACATCAGGAACCGCTGCCGTTACAGCATCCTCCCTTTCCGGGTGGAAATCCACCATTTGGACATCCTTCACGAATATCGGCGGCGGTGGAAGCGGATTCTTCCAAATTGCCGACTGCAAACCCTGGAATCGAGAATATGCTATCGCTACAGAGCCGGTGACATTCCGGGAAGCGAAATCCCAAAGGCTTATCACGATTTCGTCAGGACGGGAGACGCCCGGCAGATTAAGAGCATCCTTCATCACAACGCCCTTGACTTGCTCACCACGAGCGAGCTGACATTGAGGTTGTTCACCCCCGGACCCGACGCCACAACGGCATGAGCCCGCCGCGGCGCCGGATAAAGGCGAGCGAAGATGTCCATAATAACTCTCACAACGGACTTCGGCCTCGACAATTGGCTTGTGGGGACGATGAAAGGGGTCATCAAGAGCATCAACCCAGAGGCAGAGATCGTTGACATCGCACACGGAGTTCGCAAGTACAGCATCGCCGAGGCGGCGTTTGTTCTGCGGAACTCGTACAGCTATTTCCCGCCCGGGACCATCCACACCGTTGTGGTTGACCCGGGGGTTGGAAGCAAGAGGCACGCCATCGTTCTCAAAACCCGCCGCTACTACTTTGTCGCTCCCGACAACGGCGTCTTGAGCTATGCAGTAGAGAGCGAGGAGGTCGAAACGGTCGTCAACATCGAAAACGAGGAATACCTTCTCACGCCCATAAGCGAGACTTTTCATGGGAGGGATGTGTTCGCGCCGGTGAGCGCATATCTTTCAATGGGGGTGCAGGCGGAGGACTTTGGTCCCTCCTTGAAGGAAATCACCAGCCTCACTCGATCCGTTCCCCGAAGGATCAATGACAGGGAGCTCGTCGGGCACGTCCTCTGCGTTGACACCTTCGGCAACCTCATCACAGACGTCACTGCAAAGCTCATTGAAGAGCTGTTCAATCTGTCAAAGGCGACCCGATTCCGCATTCTCATCCGCGACCGCGAAGTGGTGAGAATCTGCCACACCTACTCCGATGGGAAGGAAAACGAAATTATCTCTCTTATCGGAAGCTCCGGACATCTCGAGATTTCCATCAACCAAGGTCGCGCCGGGGACGTCCTGGGTATGGGTGAAGGGGGAAAGTTCATCCTCAAAGTCGTTTGAAAAGCGAGGCGGGACGCGCCCCACGCTCATGCTCGTATCTCACACGCGTTGAGATACATGAGTGGGAATGAACGGATCGGGAGACAGAATGATGATGAGTATGTTCATTCGCCCATTATGGCTTGCCATTTTGATTTGGACCATTAGCACGTCCGCGACAAGGGCCGCTGAGATTTATCTTTCGCCCGCCGGTAACGAGACGCCGAGTAAAGCGCAGTCGCCCGCAGCATTAGGCGGAGAGTTTCCAACAACCGCTCCTCCCGGCAGCTCCCTCCCACTTCACACCTCTTCACCGCTTATGGAGGTTTAACGCCCGAGCTTTCACAGGGAAAGATCGCCCTTGCCCTGAGTAGGGTATGATTACACGGCATCATCGGGCAGATACCGTCGCCGGACTTTCACCGGCAGGGATGTTGCCGTTGCAGCCTGCGGTATGGCCTCAGTCTCGGGCGGATAGCCGGCCGAGGCGGAGGAGGCAAGAAGGGAACAGCAGATTAACGCAAAGGCGCAAAGGCGCAGAGAATAAGGTGAGAAGGACACCCCGCCATGGCGGGGCGGCAGTCCCGAGGGCGTCTCGCCCTCGGCGGGGGCACGATGCCACCGGCACAAGGGCTACTCTGCGTGCTATGAGAGCCGACCCTCAGCCGCCGGTAACTGAGGCATTACAGCCTGCGAAAATTCCACCACTCAAACGCAGCCACGGCCTATCATCAGAAAGTGCTTGCCGAAATTGCCCGGCTTGTGATACACGTTAAACAGCAGTAGTCGGAGGAACAGTGGGGCCTCAAGGGATTACTGCACTGTATTCCATAATGCTCAGCCTTGCCCGATAGAACGCGGGAAGCGCGGGCGTGGCCATATAGCCGTGGCTGCAAAAACTCAGATTCGGCGGTGAGTGTAGCTCAGTTGGTTAGAGCGCTGGACTGTGGCTTCTATTCGGCGTGATTCTATAACCTGTTGCAGCAGAATGTGGTAGGGTCTAACCTGCCTTATGATAGGGGATTACGTATTTCCTTTTGCTTCCCCTTGATTCCTCAAGACCCCATCAAAATTCTATTTTCTTGTCACTATATGTCACAACTGAACGCTGACGACCATTGAAGAGTGCGACAGGCCCGCAGGCCATAGCGGGTGCCTTGCGCGAGATTAGGCGAGTGAGCGAGTCCCCTCGCAAAAGAAGAAATCACAGCCGGGACCCTTTCGGACACACGGCGTACCCCCAGGCTTCACCCAGAGGGCACTCCAACTCCCGCGTCGCCGGCTTCTCGCATCACGCTGCCGTCAGCGGATTTTGTCATAGCCCTCGCCATCACAGGCAACTACAACGCCAGAACTGCTCTTGTTTGTTTCCAGTTGTTTCTCTTTTTCTCGCCTGTTTTGATATGGCTTTGTCGCGTATTTGTCGCCGAGGGGAGGATTCAGTGCTAACCTAACTTCCGCACTTTGTAGTGAGGAATATAGGAGAACCCCGATTTTTCAGTCACTACATTTGGGCATTCGTGATGACGATTTTCTTTGGTCGCAT
>Ga0315544_1000226_pt1 | contig 55394 bp, 38 predicted proteins | sample SalMarSW160130MG_2_FD_202543 | JGI IMG/M metagenome (GOLD analysis project Ga0315544, IMG submission 202543) | Salt marsh sediment microbial communities from the Plum Island Ecosystem LTER, Massachusetts, United States - Salt Marsh Sediment SW1601-130 ...
TCAAGAACACTGGAAACGATGGGTGTTATTCAAGATTTCTATAGAATAACTTTGTTCAGCAAAAATGTAGAGATTTTTTCTTTGTTTCAGTTTGCTTGTAACGACAGGATTATATTGGGTGAGTCCTTCGACACTTCGACGAAGCTCAGTGAAGGCAGGCTCAGGATAAAATCCGGCCATCTTCCTTTTTGTACTTGACCTGAAAGAATTTTTACCTTAAAATATTCCTGAAGATATCAGGGAACTAACTGTTTGTAGTAATTGTACCGAAGCCGGTCGGGATAGTCGTTAATCCGGCTAATAAGACTCTTAAACGTTCGCCGGCTAATCCGCTGAATATTCTTACATGAGAGTAGGTCATCGCCAGTAATTAAAAAGGCCGGTTGTAAAAGCAGCAATCCTTTTCCTTTAACGTGAGTGTTACAAAAGGAGGAAAACCGTATGAACAGGTTCATGATCGTTGCTATTATGATTACCGCAACTTGTGTAGTTGCCTGGTGCCAGGAGCAGAGTGAAGTTGTATGCAGCCTTCCTGCTGATTTTGGAGAGTTTGGGAGCATACATGGCAGCCCCAACGCACGAGAGGTCGTGTATATCTGCCATGTTATGGATGATACAATAACTCCTTTCCATATATTCGTGAATGGGAAGGAAGTAACCAAAGTGAATATGATGGCACCAAATGCAGTATACTGGTCTACTGACAGTACGGCATTTGGTTGGTGGAAGAAGATCGAGAGAGGTTGGGTGCCGATTGTCACAAGTATCCAAGGTGACGAAATCTATACAGGCTCTTTTCCATACATGTCCCTTGTGATAGGTAAGCCGACGGGGCCTGTTTGGTCTAACGTGTCTTCAAGAGTTGAAAGTGGACCGACTGTTATAGATTACCATTGCGACGAGGAGGGTATTCAATATCTCGGCGAAAAGCCATCTCCTGGAGAAATGGCATGTGTCCATTTGGCTTTGGCTAACAAAGGTGAACAGGTCGCATGGTTTGTTGGCCATCGCACGTCAGGCAGTGCCACATCGTGGGAAGTCATCGATGGGAAAGAACACAAGGGGCCTTACGAAAGTGTGTGGTTGCCATCGCTCCGATTGAATGCCAAGGAGCCGAGGCTAGCCTATGTAATCCAGAGAGGAGATAAAGAAGCGTTCGTTGTTGTCGGAGATAAGCAGTGGGGGCCATATGATGGCTACTCAAGGATATACACCTCACAAGATGGAAAATGTTTCGGGTGGTTCGCCATGCCGGCAGGAAATGAAAAGTGGTTTCTTTTTGTTGACGGGGAGAAAACAGCAGGCCCCTTTGACGAAGGTGTGTGTTGCGAGTTTCTACCAAAGGGTGATGTAGCATACGTTGCAAGACATACAGAGGCTTACATTGCAGTGACGCCCAACGGGCAGAAACGCATCAAGAATGGTAAATACGTTGCAGGCCCTTGTTTCAGTAACAGCGGTGACCACATTGCCTTCGCGACCGCTCAATCAAAATATCCGTGGTCTACAACGGTGATTGTTGACGATGTAAAGGTACTTGGGTCTTTTGCTGCGATCACGACTAGGTACAGCGATCATATAGAACTGGAAAAATACGGAGTTTTATCGCTTGCGTGGAGTACTTCCACGGATGGTGTGGATATCCTAAGAGCATTAGTAGTCGACGGTGGCAAGATTAAGCGTTCGGAGAAGACATTTGGTAAAGAAAACGGTCATGTGAATCCACGTCAGGCGTCAATTATAACATCAACCGAGGGATCGGCTGGTCCTGCAGAAGGCGCACCAGCAGATGTTAATCTTGGAAGATTTGCGGTAATAGGGATATTCAAAATCTCGAGTCTATACACCGGAGACGAGTTGCAACACTATATGATTGTTGATGCCAGCACCAAAGGCAAAATATTATGCTACGCCATGCCTGTGGGAGAAGCGATAAAGGTGGATTTGGTTCAATACCTGGGCAGGAAGGTGGGGCTTGTTGGTGAGATAATGCGTCATTCAAATCAGAAAATTATCATTCCCCTTGTCAAATTCTCGGAGATAGTTACACTGGACTAATGAAGTTATGGTGATAAATATGCAACTCAGATATTCTCAGGCCGATGGTAGCCCCCTTCGACTTTGCTCGAAAAGATAAAGCTACGCAGGACAAGCAGGACAAGTTTATAAGCCTCGATGGTTAACCCCAATGGGCTTTCCCCTTTTATAACTACTTCAATTAATCAGGATATTTTTTTGTTTTTAAGAAATTGGATTTATATGTCCGATAGGTTGAATATGAACAGCAAAAAAAACAAGATGACATATCATAGAAATTTTTCCTTTATATTTAGACACCGGATTATTTTACCTGTCTTTTTTGTCCTGTGTTTGCTTATGTTTTCGCTTATGGCGGATCTTAATGTTGTCTCTTCTTCCAAAGGCCGGCTTTATTACGATATTAACGATGTGCCGCATAGGCGTGCAGCCCTGGTGTCGGCCCTTTCCTTTTTATCCCGGCGTAGTACCTCAAGATACCAAGCCGGATTACACTATAAATTGAGTTATTTAGTGTTTTTTATATATAGATTATAGGACGACTTATATCACCCACTCAAAACAACCACAATTCTGTGTATTCAACTCAAACTTAGGGCTTTTTTGACAGGAGATTTTATGAGTTGATATTCAAAGCGCACTCCTTGTGTATGACGATTTAAGGGGTAGTAAAAAAACCATTTATAAATCCTTACACCTTATAAAGAATAACGACAAGGATTTGCTGAGGCGAACCTTATGAGAAAAGTCCTAAGTTTGAGCAATATGATTGACTTCAACCGTTTATTCATGTATCCTAATTTTAACCATTGTATCCTAATTTTAACCATGTTCTTGAGGAGTTATTAAGATGAAAAACTTACGTTTTTTATTATTAGTGATTACTGCCGCACATTTCCATTCCTGCCTGAGTAATGCCATGGAATTAGCGGACTCAATCCCGCAGCAATACAAACAGTCTATCGCTAATTCCGGCCAGGTGGTCGACCGTTCTTATCCCTGTTATTATTATACAGATCTGACCGATTCGGGAGTGGATATCCAGGCCCGCTATGAGGACACGGGTTATATTCTGGAACGCAGAGATGAGGCTATCACCAAAGAGTGCAACGTTTTCTTGCCTTATAATTACAGCGAAAACAAGAAGTACCCCGTAATCTATATTTTGCACGGCCTTACGGACAATGAAGATACCTGGTTGAGCCGGGGCAATCCCAGTCCCGCGGTGTTACTGGACAATCTGATCGCTTCAGGAACGATTGAGCCCTGTATCGCCGTATTTCCCAACGGCAACTCCAGTTCCAGTTATCTCGACCGTAGTTGGGGGAATCAGGCGGGTTATTATTTCTTTGCCAATGAACTTGTAAACGACCTTATCCCTTTTATTGAATCGGAATATTCTGTAAAGACCGATCGGGATTCGCGGGCGATCTGCGGATTTTCCATGGGGGGGATGCAGACGATCAATGTAGGGCTATGCCAGAGCCTGGAACAGATTGCCTGGTTCGGTGCTTTCGCCGCAGCGCCTACATCCTACAGTCCTGATAAGATAACAGAGTATCTCAGACTTCAAAACGAAGAGTCATCCTATCCAGTGAACTTTTTTTACAATATCTGCGGAACCTCCGACGGCACAGCCCGTGCCAGCCATGAGGCGGCGATTCAGGGCCTGACGGAGAAATCCGAATACCTGAGCGATGAAAACTTTGCCTATCATAATGTTCCCGGGGGCCATGACTATACTGTGTCATCAATAGGACTGTATAATCTTTTACGGATCTGTTTTGAGCTCACACCCGATCCCAATGGCCCCATTGAGAACCAAACCACAGGCGAACGGTTTTCCGTCATTCAGTACGCCATTCAGCGTGCCGAACCCGACGATGTCATTGTGATCGAGCCGGGTATTTATGCGGAGAGTATCGTGTTGGATCGCAATATCACCTTGCAGTCCCTGGATCCGAACGATCCTTTTTATATCGGCGGTACCATCATTCAGGGATATTCCAACGAACCGGTCGTTACCTTGAGCAATAATACTGATGCCTGTACTCTGGCCGGTCTGACCGTGCGTGCAGGAGCCATCGGTATCTCAGGCACAGCAACTGATGCCACCTTACGTAACTGTCGGATTATGGACAACTACACGCATGGTATCGAATTGTATCGTAACAGTAATCCGCATCTGTTGCATTGTCTGATCACTGCCAATGGTAAAACAGGTATTACTATGATCGCCAATACCGAAGGGCGAGGCGTTACCTTCTGCAAGCCGACGATTGAAGACTGTGTCATTGCCGACAACGGCGAGGCCGGGGTTGTTGGTGGTGAGCCGACGATCATTGATTCAATCATTCAAAACGATGACTGATAATTGAGTGACTATCAGTTCTTATATCTTCGTCAGGACCAACCGCATAGGTAGGGACGGCGGCGCTTCTTGATGGGCGTTGAAAACTCGACCGAATTAACGAAAGAAATGAGGGAACATGGCTTCAAACGGCAGTCTTATTAACCGTGCACAATGCAAGAAATTCGCCCTTCGCTGGGCACAGGAACACCGCAGAGGCTGGTCCGCCAACAGGATCAGCAAGCAATTTTTGGACGACCTTGACACGAAGGTCCGTCTCGTCATTCAATCGGCGATCACCCGCCATCCGAGTGTTGGCCGTACGATAAAGGATTTGATATAAGGCACATAATCGCTCATGATGGGGACAAAAGATAAAATCATCATCGTTTTGCTTTTGAAGCGAAAGATATTGACATAACTATCGATTATATGTTAAGATAAGTGTAGTTGATATACAATGACAGATTTTGCCGCCATCCGTGTCTCACGCGCTCGACGGGGAAGGATTGAATAACATTCAGCGATATAGTATCGGCTTACTGTTAGTTCTGGTATGGATTGTCTCTCTGGCTGAATCGGTCGGTATGGGCCAGACGCTGGTCATCAACGAACTTATGGCCTCCAACAGTAGTGACAGCGGAATAAGTGACCCGCAGGGCGACTACGACGACTGGATCGAAATCCATAACTACGGCGATACTGCCGTCGATATAAGCGGGATGTACCTTACAGACGATTTAAATGAGCCGACCAAATGGCAGATTCCAGATGATTTGCCCTCTTTAACTATTATTGGAGCTCATAGTTACAAGCTTATCTGGGCCGATGGCGATAACGAAGACGGCCCGTTGCATGCCGGATTTAGTATATCTAAGGATGGTGAGTATATTGGACTGTTTACTTCCGATGGCAGTACGATGATTGATGGAATTGTGTTTGGTGAACAAATTGCCAACATTTCCTATGGCCGTTTTCCCGACGCCGGTAATGACCTGCGTTATTTTGCGACGCCGACTCCGGCGGCGGAAAATGACGGGGCGTACTTAGGTATCGTTGAGGAGCCCGAATTCAGTCATGAGCGAGGTTTCTATGACTCGAGTTTCAACGTTACCATCGCCACACCAACGGCTGGGACCCGGATATATTACACGACAGACGGCAGTGAACCTATCGTGGACGGGCAAGCTTCCGAGACCGGTTCAGAATATAGGACTTCTATTAATATCAGATCAACCACCTGCCTGCGTGCGGCGGCGATAAAGACCGGCTGGATACCTTCACGAACAGTAACACATACATACATATTCAATGCCAGTGACACTATCAAATCCATGCCGTTAGTTTCCCTTGTCGGTGACGATGGTAAAACCTTCTTCGAACCTGATGGAATCATGGCCATCGTCGGTGGTTATTATGACTGGCAGGGAGTATGGCACTCAAGCGGAACCGGAAGCTATAATAATCCAATACATCGAGGAATAGAATACGAACGTCCCGTTTCCTTCGAAGTTTTCGATCCACAAACCGGCATGAACCTCCAGATTGACTGCGGTATCCGTGTCCACGGCAGCGACTACACGCGGCCGCGGTACACCCGTGGCGATGATTGGGTGACCTGCTGGAACGGCTGGCCCAGTATGAACAGTAACAAATTCAGCTTCAATCTCTTCTTTCGAAGTAACTACGGCGATAACCGCTTCGAATATCCATTCTTCCCTTTCATTGATGTCTATCGTTTCAAGAGTATCGTGCTGCGAGGGGGACACAACGACGCCTGTGCTCCCTTTGTCAAGGATGAATGGGCCAGACGCCTTTTCAGGGAGATGGGAAGGGTCCAGCTAACCGGCACGTTCGCCAACCTCTATCTCAATGGCGACTACAAGGGTTTCTACAATCCGTCCGGTCGCCTCGACGAAGAATTCCTCCAGGAATGGTACAACACTGGCAACGAGTTCGACGTGATTAACCAGTCCGGACTGCGAAACGGTACATGGGATGCATGGAACAACCTGCTAAATTACGCAGACAGCCATGACCTTTCCAATTCCACCGAGTATGAATACCTCGCCGGTAAGTTCGATATTCCGACGTTTGTGGATTTTCTTATACTGGAAATTTATATCGGCAACTTTGACTGGCCCGGCAACAATTGGGACGTTCACCGAGAAAGATCGGATGATGGTATATTCAGGTTCAGTGTTTGGGATGCAGAAGGCCTTGGTGAAGAGTGGTATTTCAGAAGAGATTGTCAAAACTGTGCCGACACAGCATTCGAGGAGTTTCCCACGTGGTCGTCGACACCGGGGCTGAACCATATGTCGGATCCTGTCTCCCGGCTGTACCGTGCCCTCAAAGCCAACGCCGGCTTCAGGCAGCTTTTTGCCGACCACATCCACAAACACTTTCGCAACGGTGGCATCCTGACAGAACCACATCTGCTGACCCGCTGGTGGGAGGTTTTCGCCGAAGTGTCCGACGTTCTGCCGGCGACGTCACAATATCCCGTGAGGTTTGTTCCGGACACATTCATACCGAACCGCGAGGCGCCGGCATTGGCGGCTTTTGCACAGAACGGCCTGTTCAACCTCGATTTAAGCGCCCCGGTCTTCAATATCAACGGCTCCTATCAGCACGGCGGTTATATTTCGGTCGGTGACATCCTGACTATAACAAATCCTAATAGTTCAGGTGAGCTCTACTATACTCTGGATGGTACAGACCCCGGTGTCCCCGGGACGTCGGCACAGCAGGCTGTCGATACGACCTTCGTGGCTGAGAACGCACCCAAGCGGGCACTTGTTCCGACCGGAGTGGTTGATAACGCATGGAAGGGTGCGGAGAACTTTGACGACTCCGGCTGGATGTCTGTCACAGGTTCTCCCGGCGGCGTCGGATATGAAAGAGATTCCGGTTACCAGAACTATATCACGCTCGACGTTGAAACGCAGATGTACAATAGACGCCCCGGCTGCTATATCCGGATCCCCTTCCAGGTAAACGAGGACCTCCAGAGATACGATTTTATAACACTTAGGGTCAGGTATGACGACGGTTTTGTCGCCTACATAAACGGTATCGAGGTCCACAGAGAATTGGTCAACGGCACGCCGAGTTGGAATTCACTCGCATCAGGTAGTCATGAGGCGGGGGGCCTGCAGTCTTTCGATATATCCACGCATACCGGCGCCCTGCGCCAGGGTGACAACATCCTGGCGATACACGGCCTGAACACGTCACTCAACAGTTCAGATTTTATTATCTCAGCAGAATTGGTCGCCGGCCGGCATTTAAGCGAAAATGACCCGAGAATCTCTGATACTGCAATCCGGTACAACGGGCCGGTTACACTTAACAGCAGCACGCACGTAAAGGCCAGGGTATTCTCCGGAGATGCCTTCTCCTCGCTGAATGAGGCGGTCTTTGGCGTCGGACCGAGCCAATAAATCCCTACCTGTCTTTTATATACATCGGTCTCACCGAAAAGATATTAGGAGTGACTATTCATCATGATGATTTGAGCAGGGAAAGTTGAAGTTTGCAAACTCTTTGTGGTATTTTTTAGCAGCGGTATCGTAAGCGCGGGCGGCGGCGCGTTCTGAGGTGAAAGAGCCGAGATAGAATTTCCTGCCGTCGTGTTGAATTCTGGCCTTCCACTTACTTTGATTTTTGTCCCATTCGAGCCCCTTGTATTTCGAGCGAGTTTTTGCTTTTCTCTTGGGTCGGTTGCAGAGGTTCTACGAGATGGTCGCCGCACGCAGGTTCGCCCTGCGATTGTCTAAGCCGTTGTGATTGATATGGTCGCAAACCATATTTTTCGGGACAGAAATCACCTCTCGATGCATCCATATCCTCTTTCTCGTGTTTTTACTTGCAAATCGCTGCCAGCGGGTGGCGTACAAGCCGGTCGGACTTCGGGCCAGATGCCATTTGTACTTTGCCAGACGCTCGTAATCTTCCGGGTCAACGATGGCGAATTTACCCTGAGTTAGCGGGATTTTTCTAAATGCGCAGCCGTAGCGGGCACGGCGATACAGAAGTACCAGGAAAAGGACGGACTTTTGAAGCCGATCCGGAATTTTAATAACAAGCTCGGCCAGCTTACCCTCCCCTGTAATTATTAAATCCGAAATTTCAATCTCGAAATTCGAAACAATATCGAATGAATAAAACTCTAATTGCAAAAACAGGTTGTTTTGAACATTTGAGCATTTGAAATTCTATATTGTTTAGTGTTTAGGTATTCGAATTTCGTGCTTGCAACATCGGCTGCGGCCGAATGTTGCCCCCATAATGGTGGCTATGTGCGCAAACGTTTCGAAAAAAATTGCATTTTTAAGCGGAGCCGCGGGCGTAAGCGACCGGCAGGAAACGAATTAAAAAAATTTTCGTTTTTTCGATTTTTGTTTCCAGCTATGTGCGCAAACGTGTCGAATTTTCGCCTCATAATGGCATTGTTTTATCTGATAATTACCAAAATTGGCTGCTTCATATCCGTCATCGGATCGAGTTTTTTAAGAAACGAGTATTTGAACAAAGCGGTAACTATTGTGGTATAATGCCCGAATGACTGTAAAGAATGCCAATCCAGGTACATTTTTGCCGACCACGCGCGAGGAGCTTGTTCGGCTTGGCCGGGACCAGGCTGATATTATACTGATTACAGGCGATGCTTATGTTGACCATCCTTCGTTCGGCGCAGCATTAATCGGTCGATGGCTCGAAAAAATTGGCTATCATGTTGCAATACTTGCGCAGCCTGACTGGCGAAGCGTCGAGCCTTTCCGTTCGCTCGGGCGGCCGCGGCTGTTCTGGGCGATTACAAGCGGCTGCATCGATTCACGCCTGAACGACTACGCATCTTTAGGGAACCGGCGAAAGCAGGATGTCTATAGCCCCGGCGGGGCGGTGGGACTGCGGCCCGGACGGCCGTTGCTCGTGTACTCGGCCAGGGCAAGAGAGGCGTATCCGGATGTGCCGATTATCCTCGGCGGCCTGGAAGCCGGCCTCCGACGGCTCGTGCATTACGATTATATCGAGGACAAACTAAAACGGTCGGTGCTGATAGATGCCAAAGCGGATTTATTAATACACGGCATGGCCGAGCTGGCTGTCGCACAAGTCGCCCTCCGACTTAATGCGGGCCAGAGTATTCATGAGCTGACCGATATCGCTGGTACTGCGTATGTGGCCCGTAAAGGGACCGTCATACCGGAAAACGCCGTGCATTTACCGTCACTCGGCCGGCAGCAGTCAAAGACGCAAAGCGTTATGGATGCACACCAAAAGTACCAGCTCCAGGCCCATCCGGGCGGTCTGCCGGTGGTGCAGGAGCAGGACCCCGGCACAATTGTCGTCCTGCCGCCGGGGGAACCTTTGAGCAGTGACCAGATGGATGCCATATATGATCTTCCTTTCTCGCGATGCTGGCACCCGCGTTATGACCGTGACGGCGGTGTGCCGGCACTGACGCCGGTGCAGTTTTCAATTACGACCCATCGCGGCTGTTTCGGCGGCTGTTCGTTTTGCTCGATTTACTCTCATCAGGGAAAACAGATAAGTTCGAGGTCGCTGGATTCGCTGTTGAACGAAGCGGATGTGATTCGCCGGCATCGGCAATTTCGCGGCACGATTTCGGATATCGGCGGCCCCACAGCCAATATGTACGGCATGGAATGTACACAGGCGCAAACCTGTTCGCGTTCCGGCTGTTTGTCACCTGCTCCGTGTAAACATATCGAGTTCAATCACGAACCGATGCTCGAGATGATGGAGGCGTTTGTCCGATGGGGCCAGAGCACACCGAAGCGAACGCATATCTTTATAGCATCGGGCATTCGGCACGACATCGCCCTTGAGAGCACCGAGTATATCGATATGCTGGTCCGTCATTTTGTCGGGGGACATTTAAAAGTGGCTCCGGAACATTATTGCCGGGGTGTGCTGGACTTGATGTGCAAACCGGGATTCGATGTTTTCGAAGAATTCGAGAGTAAATTTAACGAAGCATGTCGCCGGGCCGGAAAAGAGGCATATCTTGTGCCGTACTTTATCAGCTCACATCCGGGCTGCAGTCCCGAGGATGCATTGAGGCTGACCGAGTACCTCGTATCACGTTCGTGGCGGCCGCGACAGGTACAGGATTTTGTTCCAAGCCCGATGACGCTTTCGACAGCGATGTATGTCACCGGCACAGACGCCGGGGGCAAACAAATCCACATCGCACGCTCACGCAGAGAAAAACGACTACAAGCCGCGCTGCTGCACTATTACCAGCCGCAAAATAAAAAGATTATCAGCGAATTTCTGCACCGGCAGGGACGCGCCGACCTGTTACCTAAAATTAACCGCCTGAGCAAATCGAAACGCCGACATAAAAGGTGAATCAATACAAAAAGTTATCAGATCCCGGATTTCCCATATGATGCGAGCTCTCAAGGTCTGTACAAAAGCTGAGAATGACAGGAAGACAAGGCACAAAAACCATGTTCTCGTGCAAATTATCAACAAAGTGGCTTTGAAAATAGTATCTCTTGATGTTTCAAAGTGTATATCGTAAGATTATTAGTGGTGTACGAAGAAAATTATGTTTGTTAAGAGTTTAAATGGGAAAATCCAGTTAATAGAGGCCCTGCTTTTTAAACACTTGATTATAGAGTTCATGGTTAGCGTCTATACTATTATGAAGTCTTCAAGAGCAGTACTTAAATTATAAGAAGTTATGTTTTTTAAGCGTTTAAAAGGGAAATTTCAGGGTATATTCAGGAGGTTCTTTATGACTGACAAGCAAATTAATTCAATTTATCTGGCTTTACTTGCAACATGTTTAATAATGATATTCACAACCTGGATATTCTTTCGTTTTGTACATTATCATTCACAGTATCGGTTATTGAATCCTAACGATTACAATGTACAAATCTTAACAGAAGATGATTACCGGAAACTCTCTGATCCGGCTAATCAAGAGGTGACATTATCCGATGGGACATTATACGGCAATACCGAGTTATGGTATTCCAAAGTACTTCCGAAATATAAGTTTATTAAGGAAAGCGGACAGTACGTCCTTGTCACAATTAAGGGAACCGCACCATTTGTCCGAGATTGGGAAATCACAACATTACCCTTTGTCACACTATTAATAATCGCATTAGTTATCAAGTTTACCGACTATCGACATAAAAAACAACCAATAGAAAAGAAATTATAGGAAATTATGTTTATTAAAAATTAAAATAGGAAATGTCAGATTAACTAATTCAAAACTTAGGGGCATAAGTAATATGAGAACTATTTTTTCTTTAATTGTTTTTTCATTGATACTCTTTTCCCAATCTCTTTGCGCTCAAGCAAATCAAATAAACAGAGTAGTTATCCTAACCGATATCGAAGCTGACCCGGACGATACACAATCTTTGGTTCGTTTACTTTTATATTCTAATGAAATTGATATAAACGGATTAATTGCTACAACCTCTTGTTGGCATAAAACGAGAGTCGATCCTGAATCAATAAACAAAATAATTCAAGCCTATGGCAAAGTACAACCTAACCTTATCAAGCATGAAGCTGGTTTTCCCAGTGCAGAAGCACTCTTAATGTTAGTAAAACAAGGCTTGCCAAAATATGGTATGCAGGGAGTTGGCGATGGGAAAGATTCACAAGGTTCGGACTGGATTATAAAAGTACTTGAAGAAAAAGATGAGCGTCCCTTGTGGATATCTGTTTGGGGAGGCGTCAATACCCTTGCTCAGACATTATATAAAATTAAAAATACAAAAACAGAGGCGGAAGCTAAAAAATTAATTGTAAAACTCAGGGTTTATACAATTTCCGACCAGGACGACAGCGGTATATGGATTAGGAATAACTTCCCTGACTTGTTTTACATTGTTAGTCCGGGCGATGATTACGGCAGCGCAACATGGAATGCAATTAATAGTTTTGTGGAAGGTATAAACAATGATGAGATTAGCAATAATTGGATAGCACAAAACATTCAACAAGGTCACGGTCCTCTCGGTGCTGCATATCCTGATGTAGCTTGGGGAATAGAGGGCGATACACCATCGTTTTTATCATTAATACCTAATGGACTAAATGACGCAGAACATCCTGAATGGGGCGGTTGGGGTGGTCGTTACGAATTGTATAAGCCTGATTTTGCTTCGACTAAGAAAGGAGATTCGGGTGTTCCATTAGAACCTGAGACAAGGGAAATCTGGACAAATGCAATCGATAGTTATACCCCATATATTTATAAAGAATATGGACGAGCGGTTGGAAAGGACACTGTTTCCTTCAGCGATAATAAAGTGACTTTGTGGCGTTGGCGAGATGACTTTCAAAATGATTTTGCCGCCCGAATGGATTGGTGTATAAAATCATATCAGCAAGCCAATCATCCACCAGTTCCTGTATTAGGGCATCCCGAACAAATAACTGTAAAATCAGGAGAGGGCTTTGGTTTGGATGCCAGCGGCTCTACCGATCCTGACGGAGATAATCTCAGTTACCTATGGTTTAACTATCCGGAGGCTGGTTCATATAAAAAAATGATCAAAATTGGTGGAGCGGAGAATGCGCATGGAGCTTACGTGAAAGCTCCTGATGTTGAAAAAAACGAAACTGCACATTTCATTTTGAAAGTTACAGATAAGGGAACACCACCATTGTCGAGATATAAACGAGTAATTGTAAATGTGTTGCCAAAATAAGATAAAACACTACCGCTAACACGAGCGCGATGATTCGGAAAAGTCATGGGTTGCTTGTAACTTAACCAGCGCAGGTTAACATTCACGTTATCACGGAAATGACCAATAAGGGCAGATATATAATTCTTGACAGAATTCTGTAAAGACAATAAAAGTGATTTTGCACGAATTAAAAGAGCATATTATATAAATATAAAAGGAAACCGTTCATGAATTCAATCAATAAATATTTATTGTTTCTGATTATTGCTCTAATTTTTATTCCGGGAGGCTGCGGCGATTCAATCAATTCTTACAAACCATACAAAGCCTACCAAAAAGCAACGGAAGATAATACAATCGAAGCTTACGAGGAATTCATTAAGAATTATCCCGATCACCCATACGTGCGATTAGCCAACAATAGAATCGAAGCGATACGTACTCTTGACGCATATAGAAATAGTTTTGGAAATACCGGCATTATAAAAAAATCAACTTCAGACAATCCGTAGCAGGGGGCACCCGGAAAAAACCGTGAAATCCCGCCGTTGATATACCTCCAAACTCTATGCCCACCTTCGAGTAATACCCCGGCCGCTTAGCACCAATATTTAAGGCGAATTTCAAGTAAAGCAACTCAACACCGAGCAACATTTCTATATTTTAATCCCTGAAAATGATGTTTGTGTCTTTGTAACCGCTTTCTATTAAGATAGTTACATATTTTGCAAAAAATATGGGGAAAAATTCGTTTTTTTATTTGATTAATAGTACATAATGTATTATAAGTATTAGTACAATTTGTTTCTCTTATCCACTATGGATGTTAAAGGATAGAAGTTATGGCATTATGGATACAAATCACAACCGGCTCTACTGACCCTGTATATGCCCAGCTCATTAATCAAATCAGCCGGGCGATTGCACAGGGCCTCCTCAAGACCGGCGACAAACTGCCCGCCGTCAGAAAACTCGCCTCCGAACTGGTTATCAATCCCAATACCGTTGCCAAGGCATACACGCATCTCGAACAGGCGAAGCTCGTTGTTACAAAGACCGGCTCAGGAACATATGTAGCAGATATTAAAATCCGTTCGGCCGACGCCGCAGAGATAAACGTTCTTACAGAAAGAATGGACAACATAATCGCACGTGCAATTAACCTGGGCCTGAATCGAAACAACCTGGCTAATATATTTAAATCAAGACTGGAAAAGTTTTCTGATAAAAATCACAAATCAGGAGAGGAAAATGAGTGAAACAATCCTCGAAACCAAAGGTCTGACTAAATACTTTTCAAACAAGGCCGCCCTGGAAAACTTCGATTTGCAAATTCCGCGCGGCTGTATATGCGGATTCGTCGGAAGAAACGGCGCCGGCAAGACAACAGCGATCAAGCTCATGCTCGGCCTGCTGAAACCGACCGCCGGAAGCTCTGAGATGCTGGGCTGTGATTCGATGTCACTTACACCGAAAATCCGCCAAAGAATTGGATATGTCACGGAAGGCCATCGGTTATTTCGCCGGATGACTATCGCCGGGCTCGAAAGTTTCCAGAAACCTTTCTACGATAATCAATGGGACTACAAATTCTTTGCAGAAATGATAGATTACTTCGAATTATCAAAAAAGCAAAAGATAAAACATCTCTCCAACGGGCAGCGGGCGCAGGTTTCCCTGGCGCTTGCACTGGCGCCACACCCGGAGTTATTGATAATGGACGATCCAACCATGGGACTCGATCCCGCCATCAGAAGGCAGTTCCTGCAGGGAATGATACGGCTGATTATGCAGCAGGGCAGAACGGTGCTTTTTTCGAGCCATATCCTCAGCGACGTCGAGCGGGTATCGAACCAGATTGTTGTTATCGACAAGGGCCGGCTCAGGGCGCACTGTTCCATCGAACGGTTTCGAGAATCAATTAAGAAGGTCAAACTCTCTTTTGCCAAGACGGTGCCCGCCCATATCGATATCGAGGGACTGCTCAACTGCAGGATCGCCGACAATGAGCTGGAATTAATCTTAGTCGGCACACCACAGGAGAAGATTACGCGGTGGGCGGCCTCCGCAGGAGCCGAGAATTATGAAATTGTCCCGATGAACCTGGAAGATCAGTTCATCGAATTCACCGAACCCAAAAAAAGAGGAAAACTCTTCCAGTGGGAGAACAATTAAAATGAGGTTTCTGGCATTATTCAAAAAGGAACTACGAGAAGCGGTGCCGTGGTTAATTTTAGCAACCTTACTACTGCTGGCGATAAGCTGGTTTATGATACACATGAAGGCTTACGACCAGAGTCGATGGCATTACAACGCGATCTCAAACGGGAAAGTTATTGATACATATATGATATTCCGCACCGATATTATGCTCGAATCCGCCGTCTTGATGTTTTTCACTTCCATCGGACTCGGCCTTTCAGTGGGCATCAGGCATTTCTGGGTGCCCGATTTTACGAGAACATGGCAGTTTTTAATACATCGCTCGGCCACAAGGTCGCTTATACTCTCGGCCAAACTGACCGCAGCGGCAACAGTATTGCTGTGTTTGTCAATCGCCTGGCTCCTGCTTGCCGGCTACGCCCATATTTCCGAGAGGGTAATTGTCCCGCCCGAATCGGGAATCGTCGGTCTTGGAATTTTCTATGCCTACCTCGGATTTATCGTTTACCTCGGGACCGCTCTTTGTGCGCTGACAACAGCACGATGGTACACAACAAGAATGTTCGGCCTGTTTTTCGTATTCATCATGTTCATGATTATATTGTCTCCAACGAATTTTACTTTTGTATTTTTCTTAACAGTTTTTTTCTTAGCTGTACTAATTATCCAGATATATGAAACATTCTTACAAAAAGAGTTTTAAGCAGGGGAGTTCCAATATGCATCGGCAAGAGCTTTTATATAAAATCGGTCATTGCTCTCGAGTATTTATGACAACGTTACTGTTATTACTGGTGCTTGTTTTTATTCAGGCTTTCGCTCTTGAGATATTCAGGACTTTTTATATATACAAGAAATCCTCATATCAAGTGCAGCAATCTGAAAAAGAGCCTCTGGACCGCCGGGAGCGAATAAGCCGTTCCGAAAGATTATTTTTACTGGATGGAACGGTACACCTGATGTACAGAGATCGTCAATTGCCCGAAAACGAAAGTGCCCTGATATATGATACCAACGATAACCTTATTTGGCAGGGTGATCCGGACGAACTTCCCGAAAGCTATCTCAAATGGCCCCCCGTACGTTACATAAATACATATTCCCTACGCACATATCGAGCTATCTACCCCGACTCACGCAGGTCCATTGTAGTACCTTTGCTAAACGGCAGGGAAATAGAAAGTCTCTGGCGATACGAAATTTCCGGAGGATATTTCGTCGGATTCGATAAAGACGGCAATCGAATCGGCTATTGCGGTTCATCCGGTTTTGTGCAGGAAAAATCCCAAACAAAACCGCTGGAACAACCTGAGAATTTCATTGCATGGATGCCGATTAAGGGCGGCGGCCCGGTGATATTATGGGCAAGCAAGAATAGTCTATATCAAATTAATTTTAGAAAACAAACTATTGAATTGCTTTCACAGCTCCCCGATAAAAAAATCAGTAGAATTCAACTCAATGGCTGGATGACACTGGCTCCCGGTAGTGAATTATATGTCGATAACGAAAAATATCGTCCATTAATTGTATGCACAATAGAAGAAAATTCTGTATTCGTTATCCTGCGTGACCCGGCCGAAACTATCCGGATTGATTTACCTGAAGAATCGAAAGTACGACTATCACATGTTACTGCTACTAAAGAAAAGATATATATGCGAGCTTTTGATTCGAGCATGTTTCCACCGAAGGAAATTACTAAAAATCAAAAGGCTTTAATGAAATGGTATCAGGAAGTTAGGAAAAAACCGATTGAAAATTACGAGCAGTTGTACGAAGTTGATTCGGCAGGCAATTTAACATTATTAAATCAATTCGAATGGACATCTGACCCCAGGCAAACAACATCACCAGAAAACGATTCTATGGAAAAATTTCGCAAAACTCTAACAAAAGCTTCTCCTCCGTTTTATGATTTGTTCAACAGATATATTTTCAGGTTGTTTGTAAGGTCTTTGTATGATACCAACAGGGACATATTTGAACTTTTCAGAATCTTCATCCAATATGCACCCTCATATAATCCTTTCAGTTATATATTGAGCTTGTTGATGGCGGGGTTTGTATTCTTTCACGCCTGGCCGAGAAGAAAAAGCATGGCCGGCCTGATAGGTTGGATTGTATTTGCAGCGTTATTCAATATCGTAGGATTACTTGTCTATCTGGCATTGAATTACACACCAACCGTACAATGTCACAATTGCAATAAACGCCGCGGCCTTAATACAGCTCAGTGTCCCCACTGCGGGGCGGAATTGCCGGTCGCAGCTCCGGAGCTTAATATTATAACCGGGACATGAATCGCTTTTTGTTATTAAGCAGCCAATGTATTTCACTTCCGATTGTATTAGCTTTGTTGCAAAGAACGAATAGCCAATTATTTTTGTTAAAATTCTTGACAAATATTTAATGGTATTATAAATTAAGGAGAATAAAGAAATCAGCTAAAGGAAGCCACGGCAGTGAAATAAAAGAGACAGAGAACAGGATTTGATATATCATCGAAACCACTTCAATATGTGGTGCGGTGTTTATATATATTAAAATCCCTTTCTCTGTTTTTTCTTTTGCCGTGGCTTATTTTTTGCGCATAAATCCACGGTTGTCGGTGAATTTTCAAATTAAAATACGAACGATTCCGTAACCTTGAATTTAAGGAATATTATTATGATAGACACAGGTTTGAAAAATAAGGTTGCTATAGTAACGGGCGCCAATCATGGCATGGGAGCGGCGATTGCGGTCGCTTTTGCCAAAGAGGGGGCCAAAGTGTGTGTGCACTACTTTCGTTCCGGTGCCGAAGCTTATGACCAAATCAGCGAAGAAGAGAAAAACAAGGCAACTGTGCCCGGCCGGGCATATTACTACAAGATGCAGTCCAAATCGGCCGATGATGTGATAAAGGCGATTCGTGATTTAGGCGGTCAATGTATGACCCTCGAATCCGATTTATCAGAACCTAAAAATATTCCGGAACTTTTTGATAAAGTCGAGAACTCGCTCGGCCCGGTCGATATTGTCGTCAATAATGCGGCGTACAGTAAATGCGATACTTTTATCCCGGAAGATGAGCTGAAAAAACAGCCGCAGTTCGTCGGTCAGTTCCCCAAAGCGACGATTAGCGTAGAATCACACGATGCAGTCTTTGCGGTGAACAGTCGGGCGGTCGCGCTGATGATGGCCGAATTCGCAAAGCGCTACATAGCAAGAAAAGCCACCCGGGGACGCATTATCAATATCAGCTCAGACGGCGCGTTCGGATACTCGGAAAACGTCTCGTACTATGCCAGTAAGTGGTCGGCGGAAAGCTATACACGTGGCGCCGCCGTGGAACTTGGGCCGTACGGTATTACCGTCAATGTAATAAGCCCGGGGGCGGTGAACACAGGCTGGCTACCACTTGAGCGGGAAGATGAACTTGCCAAAATCTATCCGTTAAGAAGGTTGGGCAAGCCGGAAGATATCGCCGACGCGGTTGTCTTCCTTGCTTCGGTACAGGCCGACTGGATTACCGGCCAGGTATTGTTCGTCAACGGCGGCAATAGAATGTAAATATAACTTAGTCGTAGTTCGTCTTTGTCTATGCCAAAGTAAGATGTATGACTTATTGTTATTGCGCAGGTGCGATTTTTATTCATAAATTCTCTTAAAGGGCAAATGTCTTTTATTTATAGCTCTGAACATTGTATACTAAATACCGTAATACCGAAAAAATGATAACAAAAGGTAAGAGGTTACTTTTTACAATCTAACGGACGTAACAATAACAACTTAAAAGGAGACAGAATAATGAAAAAGTTCATTCTGATAATCACAACAGCGATGATTCTGCCGGCGATTATATGCCCTCTCGGCAGGGCGGCGCAGTTGCCCAAAACGCTCGAAATAGGCGCATCGGCGCCGGATTTCAACCTGCCCGCTATCGACGGCAAATATTACAAACTGTCCGATTTCGCAAAGTCGGACATTCTGGTGGTCATTTTCACATGCAACCACTGTCCGACCGCACAGGCTTACGAAAGCCGGATAATCAAACTGACCGCCGATTATAAAGACAAGGGCGCAGCGATTGTCGCGATATCCCCGAACGACCCCAACGCCGTTCGGCTCGACGAGCTGGGCTATACCGACGTGGGTGACACGCTCGAAGATATGAAGATTCGCGCGGAACACAAAAAGTTCAATTTTCCTTACCTCTACGACGGCCGGACAGAGAAAGTCTCGCGCCTGTACGGGCCGGTCTCAACGCCACACGTTTTTATCTTCGATAAGCAGCGCAAACTGCGCTACGTCGGCCGAATCGACGACTCCGAAAATCCGAAGAATATAACAACACACGACACCCGCAATGCAATTGAGGCCCTGCTTGCCGGTAAAGATGTCCCCGTCTCCAAAACGAAAACGTTCGGCTGTTCCATCAAGTGGTCCGACAAGCGGGATTCCGTCAGGAAGGCCCTGGAAGACTGGTCGAAAGAAGATGTCAAGCTGGAGATGATAGACGCCGCCGGTATCGAAAAAATCGTCGCCAATAATTCCGACAAGCTGCTTCTTATCAACGTCTGGGCCACATGGTGCGGCCCGTGCGTGACGGAATTCGACGAGCTTGTCACCATCAATCGAATTTACCGCCGCAGGGATTTCGAGCTAATCACCATCAGCGCCGACTCGCCCGACAATAAGAACAAGGTCCTCGAATTTTTGAAAGAGAAAGAGGCCTCCGGCAGAAATTACCTGTTCGATTCGGAAAATAAATACGCCTTAATGGAAGCGGTCGATAAAGAATCGCCCGGCGGTATCCCATACACGATTCTCGTCGAGCCGGGCGGCGAAATCATCTACCGTCGAATCGGCCTGATCGAACCGCTGGAACTTAAACGCACAATCGTCGAATCTCTCGGACGTTACTTTTTTTAAACCGGAAAACTAAATACAACAAGGACATCCATAAATTTCGGCCGGGATTTAGGCGACCTCCGGCAGCTCGTTCCAGCAGGTGGTAAATCTTTTGGAGCGGCGGCGGAATTTGACGTGCCAGCTTTTAGCCAATCCCTCGGCGGCCCAGTAAAGAGGAGTGTTTAATCCGGCATTGACCGTATCGACGGCCCGCATCAATCGCCGTGACTTTTCCCGGTCGGTATCATCGAACAGATTCCTTTGCACCCGGTCCTCGGGGACAAGGCCGAGCAGGACCACGCCGCACTTTTTGAACTTATAGTTTTCGCGATAGAGCCTCTCGATGCTCGATATCGCCGCCCGGATAAGCTCGGTGGTGTCGTTGGTCGCCGTTTCGAAGGCGACGGTATGGGAATTGAAATATTTATTTTTGATGAAGCGGCTGGTGGTGACAAAGACCGTTTGCAAGCTCGCCGCCAGCTTGTGCTCTCTCAATTTTTCGCCGGCCCTGGCGGCGTATGTGGCCGCAGCTTCCTTGAGCTGCTCAATGGATTCGACCGGCGCGCCGAACATGCGCGAGACGACTATCGATGCCGCTCTGGGGGGATTGTCCTCCAGCGGATAGCAGCGGCTGTTTTGCAACTCGTAAACGGTCCTCACACCCAGCACGCCGAACCTGTTCCTGATCCAGCTTATATCGGCCCTGCTCAAATCGAGGGCGGTTTTCAATCCGGCCCTTTTTAACTTTATGGCCGAGCGGATGCCGATGCCCCAGACTTTCTCCAAAGGGACTTCGGCCAGGAACCGCTCGATATCGGCCGAGCCGCTCAAATCCAGAACGCCGTCGAACTTAGCCGAGTGCTTGGCCAGATGGTTGGCGATTTTCGCCAGCGTTTTTGTCCCGGCGATACCAATCGATACCGGCATGCCTGTCCATTGTTTGACGGTTCGCTGAATCCGCCGGCCGTAATCGGCCGGGTCAGACTCGAACCCGGCGAGATTCAAAAACGCCTCGTCGATGGAATATATCTCGATCTCCGGCGTAAATGTCGCCAAGGTCTGCATTACCCGGCGGGACATGTCGGCATAGAGGGTATAGTTCGACGAGAAAACCTCGATGTCGTGCTTTTTGATTAAATCCGCCACCTCGAAAGCGGGAACGCCCATACCGATTCGCAGCGCCTTCGCCTCGTTGGAGCGGGCGACAACGCAGCCGTCGTTGTTGGATAATACCACCACCGGCCTGTTCGCCAGCTTCGGGTTGAAGACCCGCTCACAGGAGACGTAAAAATTATTGCAGTCAACAAGTGCGAATGTCTCTTTCATAACCGATGGATGACGTTAGTGACGACGCCCCAGACTTCGAATTCGGTTTCGGCGGTGATTTCCTGCGCCGGGTAATTGTGGTTTTCCGGCTCTAAGGTGATTTTCCGGCGGTTTATCCGGACCCTCTTGACGGTCAGCTCGCCGTCAACAACGGCGATGACCACGTTTTTGTCCCTCGGCTCGAGCGAACGGTCAACCACGAGAAGGTCACCGTGATGAATGCCCGCCCCGATCATGGAATCGCCGGTCACCCGGACAAAGAAAGTCGCAACCGGATTTTTAACAAGGTGCCTGTTCAAATCGAGCCTGTCCTCCTCGTAGTCGGCGGCGGGGGAGGGGAAGCCCGCAGGCACCACCGCCTCGAACAGGGCGTGATGTTCCCCGGCGGACAAATCAGGCGTATGAGTTGTTTGTATCTTTGTCGCCATTGTTTGTGTCACTAATTAAGGGCAATTTTTTCCAGTTGCGGATACGCCCGCAAAAGCCCTTCCGGCACCGGCTGCTTTTGCCCGGTCAGAAGGCACCGCAATTCGAGGGCGTTGGCCAGCTCGGCGCCGCGATAATGGTTGTTCGTAATAACGGTAAGGGTCTTTAACGCCCTGGCCAGTTCGCTGACCCGCAGCTTAATCTGGGACAATTCTTTTTCGTTGTAGTAGTAATTGTAGGTCTCGTCCCTGCCGGCCTTGCTGAACCATGCCGTCGCATTTCTGCCGTGCATCCTGAAGTAGCCGTTTTGGCCGATGGTGCATTGCTGCAAGTCGAACGAGTTCCGGGCCGTCGGGTAATCGAGGTTGCAGACCGAAACGCCGAGACCGTCGAGAAATTCCAGGGCCTCCGGCGACTGCCAGGATTTGTGCCTGACCTCGAGAGCCAGGCTGAAGGCCGCAGAGAAAATCTCCACGATTCTCGATATATGCCGGCGGTGCGAATCGGTATCGTCGAAATCGTACCTGAACTGCACGAGCAGGTGCCTTAATTTGCCAGCTTCGAGCAAAGGTTCGAAGCCCTTGTAAAACTGCTCTGCTGTTTGCGTGTCGATTTTGCCTTCGTGGGTAAAATCCCTGTGCAGCTTCGCGGTGAAGAAGAACTCCGGCTTGCCCGAAGTTCTTTCCAGCCACGCTTTGGTGGTCTTCTCGAAGGGCGGCCGGTAAAAGGTGCTGTTGATTTCTATGCAATCCACGAACCTGCTGACGAATTCGAGCTGGTCGGTTTTGGGTTCGGTATAGACGATTCCCTTCCAGTCCGGGTAGGACCAGCCCGCTACGCCGATATAAATTCTGCCTGTTTGCTGTGTATTCATAATTTCCTGAAACATCCCGTGACCCTGCCGACGATGCGGACGTTGCCGGCGCCTTTTTTTACGTACATCGTTTTATACCCGGCCGCCTTGTTGGCCGGTTCGAGGGCTATGCGGTTTCGCCGGAGGTATACCTTCTTGACGGTAGCCTCGTCGTTGACCAGCACCACGCCTATCCGGCCGTCGGCAATCTGTGAAGCCGGTTCGACCACGACGAAATCGCCGTCCATGATACCGACATCGACCATGCTGTCCCCGGTGACTTTGAGAATGAACGAGCCGGCTGTCGTCTCTCCACGGCCCTTGGGACTCCTTACGGAGGACACTTTACGGCCGAACATCTCGCCAATGTCCAGATACTGTTCGATATTTTCCTCGGCCAATATCGGCCGACCGGCGGCCACCGTCCCCACAACGGGAAGGCCTTCGGATTGCTTTATCTTCTCGAGATATTCTTTCGAGAGCCGAAGGGCCCTGTGGCCGGACGAATCCGCCAGATAGCCCTTCTTTCTCAGGTAGCTTACCAACTGATAGACGGCGTTCTGGGCCAGGTGAAAATGCCGGGCGATTTCCCGCTGGCTCGGCGGATTGCTCTTTTCCAGCCGGCTTTCGATATACCTGAACACCTTTTGCTGTTTTTCAGTCAGCGGCTCCATAACTTACCTCTAAAACGGCATTACTCAACCTGATAGATTTTCATCAAAGCGTCGCTTTTATTTCTCATTTAACAGTAGCACAGACCCTGTCATCCTGCGAAAGCAGGTATCTATAAATGTAACGCTCTTGTAGATTCCCGCCTTCGCGGGAATGACAGCAAAAATCGGTCTTTCGCACAGCATGGCTGTCGCCATTGCAATATATGTTCATTTGACCATATATGCAACAAAAAAATCCAAATATTTTCGCCCTTATTCCGCCGGCCTTATGTCGGGTAAAGAGGCTATTGGTAGTATAGGGTTACCTGACCGAGTCGTCTTCGGGCAGGCCGAGTTGTTTATATAAGTTTCGCCGGCCCGCCTTGTCGCTTTCGATGGTCGCTTTTGCATATTCGGCGACCTCTTTGGCATGCGCCCTCGGGACAACAATCACGCCGTCGCCGTCGGCGACGATGATATCGCCCGGCTCGACTAAAACACCGCCGCAGACTACGGGGCGGTTGACGGATTCGACCTCGTTCCTGCCGGGACGGATGCCCCTGCCGGGCTTGCGGAAGTAAAGCGGGATTTTTTCGGTAATAATCTCATCGGTGTCACGAGCAGTGGCGTCGGTGACTACGCCGACACACCCGGCCATTTTCCAGCCCATGATATTGTTCGAGCCGATGGAGCCGACGTCGGCGTCCGGGGCTTCGTCGATGACCAGGGCAGAGCCTTTACGCAGAAGCGGAACGAACGGCTCGCTCGATATATTGTTATACCAGCTACTGACCCATTTATCGAACGCACCGGTTTCCATGCGCGGGGCCGGGGGCTTGTTCGTCGGGACATACCGCACGGTGACGGCGATGCCGATAAAACGATGTGTGAAATTCTGAGCATCCTTCCAGAGGCTATGGATTTCGGGCGACATCAGGCCAACGTTCGCAAGTCCGACCTTGTCCATCCCGTCGGAGACATCGGCCACACGCAGACCCTCGAACAATTTGAGGACTTGCTCGTCCTCTTCGGCGGTATAAACCTTTGTCGGGATAAAATTCTTACCGGCCCTCAATTCCTCCATGCCGGGTGCCGGGTTCTGCTGGGCTTCGGCTGTCGGTTGATACGCGGTGACAAATAACAGAGAAAATCCCAACAAGACTGACAAAACAAGCACCGTAATTACTGACTTTGTTCTTATAGTTTGCATATATTAGCTCCTTAATATTTCATAAATCCAAAAATTCAGGTATGCCGATACTATAAGCAAATTATGCCCCGGTTCAAGATAAAAGCAAGTCTTGTAACGCTATTGCAGCGAAAACATAAATCCAAAATAGTGTAGGTTTTATGGATTCCCGCCTGCGCGGGAATGACACAGAGAAACTATCAGCTTAAGCATCTTGATTATTTGCGATTGTTCGAGTAGAGTAAACCAACAGGAAAAAACAATGATAGAAATAACACATAACATAACTATTTCCGAAGACGAGCTGTTATTCCAGGCCTCCCGCAGTTCCGGGCCGGGCGGGCAGAACGTCAATAAAGTCAATACGCGGATTATGCTGCTTTTCGATGTGGCCGGCAGTCGCAGTCTGTCCGATACTCAGAAAAAGCGAATCGTTTCCCACCTGTCAACGCGTATCGATAAAAACGGGCATCTGCGAGTAGTTTCACAGAAATTCCGGACGCAAAAAGCCAATCGAAACGCCGCCGTTGAACGGTTCCAACAGTTACTGGCCGATGCATTGAAAACCAGAGCAGTCAGGAAAAAAACTAAGGTCCCTTACTCCGCTAAGCAAAAACGCCTGGATGAAAAAAGAAAACGGAGCCTGCTGAAGCGCCAAAGGGCCGAAAAGCATGTGATCGAATAAATCCTGCAGAAAAAGATTTTTTATAGATTAATTTTTGTCCTCATACGTCATAATGTTAGTTAAAGTCGATGATGTAACTAATAAGGCGGCGGTAGATGCTGGAAGATGAGCGTCTGATATCGGAACTCCATCGCGGGAACAGACAGGCCCTGCGCCAAATCTACCTCAAGTATAAAGACAATCTTCTGACAATCGCAGCTTCCCTGATGCACGACGCCGTTGCCGCCGAGGATGTCCTGCACGATGTCTTCGTCTCCTTCGCCGCCGGGGCCGGAAAAATTAAATTAAAAGTCAACCTGCGCAATTACCTTGTCGCCAGCGTCGCCAACCGCGTACGCGATATTTATCGCAAAAAGAAGCACCCGACGATCGGCCTTGAGCAGGCCGGACAGATCAGCTCGGATTCGGGTGACCCGGTGCAGTCGGCCATCTTCGGCGAAGAGTTCCGGCTGCTGGCCGATGCATTGTTCCAGTTGCCGTTCGAGCAACGTGAGACAATCATCCTGCACCTAAAAGGCGGGATGAAGTTCCGGGAAATCGCCCGGATGCAGGGCATCGCAACCAGCACGGTACAGGGCAGATACAGATACGGGCTTGATAAGCTGCGAAAAGTCTTAAATGGAGAGCGGAAGAAATGAACTTTGCAGACGATGTAGAACGCACGATTGAAAAGCTGTATATATCAACAAAAGAACAGACAGACGAACGCATACTCGAAGATGCATTTGCGGCCCTGGAAAAAAGTCCGAAAGCAGGCTTGCCACAGAGCGAAAAAAATATATGGCAAAATCTTTTCAATAATAAAATAACGCAATATGCCGCCGTCGCCGCCTTGATTATTGTAGGTTTCGCCATGTTCTTTAAGAGCCTTGCTCCAAAACCAACTGCTTCAAAGCAGATCGATACCGCGTTAGAAAAAGCCGGTAATATCTGCATCTCAAAGTTCCACGCCGACGGTACGGAACCTTACGAGCAGGTATGGTCTTCAAAAACCCTGAAGGTTCAATTAGTCAGGACAACCGAAGACAATCAGGTGCAGTTCGCTTTGACGGATATTCCGAACAAAGTCAAAATGCTCACATATTCGCCTTCGGATTCCATACGGAGAGAACTTGTTACCGAGAAGATGGTCGCCGAGCTTGAAAAATCAATGATTCAAAACTCCGGCCTGGTTACTTTTCTCAACTCGAATGAAATTATCGAAGAGGTCCACTGGCAGCGTGTAATCGACCCAACAACAACGGCCCTGACGCCCGGAACAAAAACATACGACGTTACTCCTTTAGATGAAGCAGCCCCCGGAGAAGCCAAATATCAAAAATGGCGAGTTTTAGCCAATGCCGTCACATATTTACCAAAACGGGCCGAATTGTATGCCAAATCCGAATCACGGGAGCAATATCAACTCGAAGGCTACACGATCTTTTCATATCCCGATGATGAAGAAATCAGGGTTCTTATTCGCAACATATTCGGCCCGGCCGGTCGCTCGCCGGATGAACCGGTGTACTTAGGCACGCCGGAACGGAATTAACAAACTCCGGGGGAGAAAATAGTTTTACGTCCTGATGACAATTGAAAACCGCTGTAAATTCTGGTAGAAAGGGGGGCAGAATAATAATTTCCATTCAGGGACGATTTTATGGCGGTTCAGTTTATTCTTGGCAGAAGCGGTACGGGAAAGACCGATTATTGCATTCGGTCTATTATCAATGCGCTGACGGCCCCGGGTGAACAGCCGTTGATTCTGCTGGTCCCCGAACAGGCGAGTTACCAGGCGGAGCGTTCGATTCTAAGCGATAAACGGATAGACGGTTACAACAAACTGAACGTGCTTTCATTCGACCGCCTGCAGTTTTTGCTATTGGGTAAAAATACGGCCCGGCGGGCACTTTCAAACGTCGGCCGGCAAATGATAATCCACAGGATTCTTCAGGACAACAAAGACAAATTACAAATCTTCGATTCATCTTCGGCCCGGCCGGGTTTGTCCCGGCAGATGGCACAAACAATCGCCGAACTGCACCGGTATGCAAGGACGCCGGACGATATCGGGATGCTGTTGAACGAATTGCAGAAAGACGAAAAAAATAATCTGACCGCCCTGAAGTTTGCCGATATCGACCTTATTCTCAGAGAGTACCTCAAGTTCGTCGAAGAAGATTTTTTCGATCCCGATGTTCAGGTCACCACCGCCTGCAAAGCAGTACCGACGGCGGCGTTCGCCAAGGGTGCTAAGCTTTGGGTGGATGGTTTCGCCGGGTTTGCCGACGCCGAGCTTGCTCTTCTGGCCGAATTGCTCAAGGCCGCCGACGATTCACAAATCGCTTTGTGCCTGGAACCGGAGAATCTGGATTTATCAAATCCGTCGGCCGATAAACTCAGCCCCGTCAGTTTGTTTAGTCCGACCGAGCAAACTTATTGCGCTCTTTTCGAGATAATCAAAAAAAACAAGCTGCCCCTGGCCGAACCGATTGTCCTGAAACAGGCGATGAGATTCTCAGGCTTCCCACAGCTTGGCCATATCGAAAAATATCTGTTCCAGTATAAGGCTCCGAAACTCCGGGCGGCGGACAACATTCATATCATATCGGCGCCCAACGAGCGGGCGGAGGTCCGGTTCGCCGCTAAGCGGATATTGCAGTTAGTCAGAGAAAGTAACTATCGATACCGTGACATTGCGGTCATAGCATCGGATATCGATCGATACCAGCATTACATCGAGGCGTATTTCGACGATTATGATATACCATTTTTTATCGATAAGCGAAAACCGCTGAACCGGCATCCGGTAATCCAGCTTATTAGTTCGGCCCTGCAGGCCGTCACGGGCGGTTTTTCCAATGGTGACATTTTCGCATCTCTTAAAACCGACCTCGTACCGGTAAGCCGTTATGAAATCGACCTGCTGGAAAATTACTGTATCGCCTTCGGCATATCGGCCGGCGACTGGCAAAGTTCCCGGCAGTGGGAATTTGCTGGCAGTGACAACGATGATTTCGACGAACAGCAGATCAACAAAATCCGGCAAAAAGCCATTGGCCCTTTGCTTAAACTTCACGCAAAACTCTGTCCCGGCGGCGATACCGAAAAAAAAATCAACGCACGGGAATTTACACAGGTCGTATTCGATTTTCTCGATGACCTCAAAGTTAAAGAAACCATCGCCGAATGGATTAAAGGGGCCGAAAAAGAGAAAGACAATTCAACAGTCGAGGAGCATCAGCAGTTGTACAACAAACTTGTCGATATCTTCGATGAGCTTGTCGAGGTCTTCGGCGGCCATACATTCGGCGCCGGGGATTATTTTGTGATCATCGAGTCGGCTTTTTCACAGTTGACTCTGGCCTTTATCCCACCCACCCTGGACCAAGTCCTCGTCGGTTCCATCGAACGCAGCCGGCATCCCGATTTGAAGGCGGTCTTTTTGATGGGCGCCACGCAAAAACAGTTTCCCGTGCCCATCAGCTCTGACGGCATATTAAGCGACGACGACCGCCAGGCCGCTGCATCAGCCGATTTCTCATTGGCGGCGACCTCGGAACGAACGCTGGCCGAACGCCAGTACCTGGCATATATTGCTTTTACCCGACCCTCGGAACGGCTGTACGTTACATACCCCTGCGTTGACGACAAGGGCGGTGACATTCAGCGTTCGCAGTTTATCGCCGATATCGAATCGCTTTTTGAGAATCTCCGCGAAGAATCTATTGCCGATAAGCAGATTGACATTGAAAATATTCAAAGCCGGACTGAGCTTGCCGATTTGCTGTGCGAACGGCTCGGCGGGGACACCCTGGCGCGGACGGCCGATGAGGATGGGAAAATCAGCAGCTTACTGGATGAAATCCGCACGGACGAACATCTCGCAGACTTAGGCGCGAACGTTCGTTATGCGATTGATTACGATAATCGTGCACAGCTTGATACGGACGTAGTACTGAACTATTTCGAGAAGAAGATAAAAAGCTCGGCGACAAGGTTGAGCACCTTTGCGGCGTGTCCGTACCGGCACTTTGCCAGGTATATCCTCGAACTGAAGGAACGAAAGGAATTCAAGCTCGAACCGCTTGACCTCGGCAATTTTTATCACAGCGTTCTGGACACCCTTTTGAAAAGACTCAATACCGAGAAAAAGGATTTTGCCACAATCGACGATAATGACCTGATAAAACTTCTAAAAGTTCAAATTGAAAAAATCATCAAAGAGAACGCTTTCCTGTCACACTTCGTTAATCATCGTGGCTATAATGAATTTATCGTCCAGACCGCCTGCGATACCCTCGAAAGATGCGTCCTTGCCGTCGCACAAATGGTAAGGGCGGGAAGCTTCAGGCCGAAGCTCTCGGAAGTATCGTTCGGCCGGCCACATCAATCCGAACGCAGCGGGCAACCCCACGATAATATCGGTAAATACGAGATTGCCCTTGCCGATAACCGCGTGCTGTCTTTATCCGGCAAAATCGACCGGCTGGATTTCGCGGACATAGACGGTATTAAAACCGCCGTCGTTTTCGATTACAAACGCAGCAATACTTCATTCAAATGGCCGAAGCTCTATCACGGTCTGGACATGCAACTGCCGATTTACATGCTGGCCGTTGTTAAAGCAACCGGTGCGGCAAAGACAAACATAGCAGGTGCGTTTTATATACCGGTAGAAGTGAATCCTAAAACGGCCACGTTCGCGGAACTGCCCGGTAAAGCCGAAAAATTCGAATATAAAGCAAAAGGAATATTCAACGGTAAATATTTCAAACAACTTGACGAGACAGCGGAATCCGGCTGGAGCAAATATTACAGCTTTTGCGTGACATCGAATGACCAGCAGTACGGCCGCTATAACATTAGTGCATCGCTCAAACCGGACGATTTCGAAAAGGTGCTCGAATTTACAGAGAAAAAAATAGTCGCCCTGGCCGAGGATATTATCTCAGGCAGAATCGATATTCAGCCTTACAGAATCGGCACGGAATCGCCGTGCGGCTTTTGCAGGTACGGCCCCGTCTGCCGGTTCGACTGGCAAATCAACGACTACAATATCCTGGAACCGGTAAATAAGCTTCAGGTTATCGAAAAGGCGGGGGGGCACAATGGCTGAGAAGAAGATTCTATGGACGAACCAGCAAAGACGGGCAATTACCGCACGCGGCAGTGACGTGCTTGTCACCGCCTCGGCGGGCACCGGCAAAACAGCCGTCCTGTCCGGCAGATGCGTCGATATCATATCAGGCAAGTCCGACGTCCGGAACCTGCTCGTCCTGACATTTACGGACGCCGCCGCCGAACAGATGCGTCTGCGAATCGCCCGGCAGCTCAGGGATGCATTCGAGCAAAAGCCGGACAATCACCTCCGCTACCAGCTTATTCTTCTGCAGGGCGCCGATATCAGTACGATACATTCGTTCTGCAAACGCCTTATCACGGAATACTTCTACAAGCTCGACCTGGACCCGACTTTCAGGGTCATCGACGGCGACGAACAGAAACTTCTCAAAGCGGAGGTCCTCGAAGAAACCATCGACCGCACATGGGGACAAAGTAACCTGCGTTCCGACCTGGAGCGGCTCCTGTACGGTCGTGACCTTCGGACCGGCGACGGCTTTCCAGCGAAGATTATAAGAATAAGCGATTTTTTGGACGGCATAGTTTCAAGAGAGAACTGGTACGAAAGGGCGGCAAAGCTTGCAGAAATCTCCAACCTCCTGTCTGGCGGCCTCGGCGAAAAACAGAAAAAAATCATCACAAACAGATTGAGTGACATTCTCAGCCGTCTCCGTTACGTCCAAAAGCTCTCTATAAGCGCCGGGGCGGACGCCGGCTGGGCGGAGAAACTCGAAGAAACGCATATAAAAACTATAGCCGAATGTCTCGATTGTTTAATAAAAGGCCGCTGGGACGAATGCGCCGAGTCAATAAGAAATTTCAACAAGCCCAGGACTTACAAGCCTAAAGGCCCACCCGAGGAAATTGCCGAAGTGATCCGGCTGTCTGCAAAAAAGGCGGTGGACGAATTCGAGAATCTTTCGCAGCTTGCAACGGTTAATCCCGACTACCTCGATAGCATCGGCGGTTCTTCCGGCTTGCAGACAAAAGTGCTCATTGAATTGATTAAACAATTCGATATGCTCTATAGCCGGGCCAAGCGAACGATTAACTGCCTGGATTTTGCCGACCTCGAACATTACGCCCTGAAACTTCTGACCAATGAAAATTCGCCGCTCGATGAGCCGTCGCCTTCTGAAACGGCCATGTCACTGCGGCAAAGATACCGGCACATATTTGTCGATGAATATCAGGACATAAATTCCGTCCAGCAGCGGATACTCCGGATGCTCAGCCCGGGCGGAAACATCCTCCAGGTCGGCGATGTCAAGCAGAGCATCTACGCGTTCCGGGGGGCCGAGCCGAATATTTTCATCGAACAGTTGAATCTGGCATCGAGTGACCCGAAGAATGTCACGGGCGGCCTGCGAGTCGATCTGAACGCCAATTTCCGCTCCGCCAAAGGAATCCTCGATTTCGTTAATAAAATTTTCGGCCGCATAATGACGGTCTCGTTTACAGGCATCGACTACGACGAATCGGCCCGGCTCAGACCTGCACTCGCAGAGGAACACGAAACGCCGTCAAAAGGGGACAATAATGCTATCGTCGAATTTCATATCCTCGATGAAACAAATAACGACCCGGACGAACAAGACGAGCAGGCGGACGAATCCGACGGCAGCGACGATTTGAACCTTGTCACTTCCCGCCGTCGTCAGGCGGCTATGATCGCCGGCCGTATCAGGCAAATGGTCGGGGCGGACACCGGCAGGGCCCAGTTCCAGGTATTTGACAAAGAGCAAAACGCCTTTCGGGACGTCCAATATCGTGACATTGTGGTACTCATGCGTTCTTTGGCCAAAAAAGCGAACGATTATGTCGAAGTGCTTCGCCTAGCGGGCGTGCCCGTGAGCTGTCAGGCCAGCGCGGGATATTTTCAGGCGACCGAAATCAGCGACTGCCTTAGCCTGCTGAAAATACTCGACAATCCACAGCGCGATATCGAGCTGGCGGCGGTATTGCGAAGCCCATTCTTCAAGGTCAGCGACAGTGAACTGGCCGGGATAAAAATCCATAATAAAAAAGGGCCGCAGCCGGGTGACTATTATAACTGCGTGCTGCAATATTCTAAAAACGGGCCGGATTCGAAACTTGCCGACAAGCTCAAGCAAATCCTCGCCCAAATTGAACAATGGCGGACAACAGCCCGGCGGGGCAACCTGGCGGATTTAATCTGGCAGATATACCGCCAGACTGGCTTTCTGTCTTTTGTTTCAGCGATGCCCAACGGCCGCTCACGCAGGGCAAACCTTCTCAAACTCCACGACAGGGCCATCCAGTTCGAGGGATTTGCAAGCAGCTCCGGCATACCATCGCTGAGACGGTTCGTCGAATTTTTCGAAAAGCTCCAGGAAGTCGGCCAGGATTGGGCACCCGCCGAGCCGCAGTCTTCGGCCGGGAACGCCGTTCGCATCTTAAGCGTTCACAAAAGTAAGGGACTCGAATTTCCCGTCGTCTTTTTAGCCGAGTTGGAAAGCAGCTTTAACAAAAAAGATGTCCAGGCGGATTGCCTGGTCGATACCGAAAATACAATAGGGCTGCAAATTATCGATCGCAGAACTAACAGTAAACTGAATTCGCTCGCACACCAGGTCATTGCCGAGCAGAAACTTGCAACATCTCTGGCCGAGGAAATGCGCATCCTTTACGTTGCGACAACCCGCGCCAGAGACAGAATTATATTAACCGCTTCACAGAAGCATACAAATTGCCGTCGAATTATAACAAACGGCCTATTCTTCGGTGATGAGCCTGTCCCCGACTGGCAGCTTCGGGCCTGTCGCAATCCTCTGGAATGGATTCTCTACGGCCTTTCCGACCGGAAGATTCTGCAAGAAGCGTTCGACACCGGCCTGTCGGACAGGGCCGTCAACGATGATTTGTTCAGCTTCAAACTTTACGACCAGGCGGATTTGAAACGATTCTCCGAATTCGTAATAAATCAAAAGGCAAATAAATTGTCACGACCATCTTCGGCCGCTAAAAAAACAAACAAAAAAAGTCAACATTCCGAGCTTCTTACCAGAATCAAAGAATCCTTGTCACGGCAATATCAATTCGGCGATTCGCCCTGGATACCGGCCAAAACTTCCGTCACGGCGTTGACGCATCGTAACGAAGAATATATAAAATTCGATTATTCAGGGACGCTGGACCGCCGACCTCGTGCACTCATGGCGACCGAACCGCAAACAATCGATATTCTCGAACCGAGACTAAAGGGAACCGCTTCGCATCTTGTCATTTCCCGGCTCGATTTATCCGCACCTGTCAGTGAAACGACGGTATCACGCACAATAGAAAAACTTGTTAACGAAAAAGCCATATCCGCCAAGGCCGCAGAGCATATCGATACGGAATCAATCGTGACATTTTTCAACAGCGAGCTGGGCCGGCTGTTATTCGATACCGGCAATTCGGTCTTACGTGAATGGCCTTTCACTTACGCTTTGCCAATTTCCGAATGGGATAATATGTTCGCCGTTCGAGATACGAATAACGAGATACGAGATACGATCATAGTTCAGGGTATTATTGATTTGTTGATACGAACACCGCAGGGTCTTGTGATAATAGATTTTAAAACAGATAATATAAAACCCGGCCGGGCCGAACAACGCGCCGAATTCTACCGCAGGCAGTTGGAGCTTTACGGCAGGGCGGCTTCGGCCATCCTGAAATCCAACACAATCGCAAAATGGCTATACTTTTTGACGCCGGGTGTTTCTATCGAGGTATAAAAATGAAAGTATCCAGATTTGGTCGGAAAATTGCAGCTATATCCGGCATAGGCCGGCTCATGGAGGATTTGGGCAGCGCCTCCTCGAAAAACCGGGAAATGCTGATGCTCGGCGGAGGCAATCCCGCCCACATTCCCGAAGTTCAGAAATATTTTCGATTAAGTATGGAAAAGCTCTTACAGGACGGCTGCGAATTCGAGCGGGCCATCGGCAATTATGACCCGCCGGGCGGCAATACGGAATTCATCGATGCGATTGCATCGCTATTAAGGGACGAGCTTGGCTGGGACGTGACAAAAAAAAATATCGCCCTTACCAACGGCAGCCAGACGGCATTTTTCATTCTTTTCAATATTTTCGCCGGCGCCTTCGAGGATGGTGACGACAGGAAAATACTTTTCCCCTTAGCCCCCGAATATATCGGATATAGTGACGTAGGTCTGGCGGAGGATTTATTCGTCGCCAATAAGCCGTTGATCAAGCATATAGATAATCACACTTTCAAATATCATATTAATTTCGACCTGTTAAACGTCACCGAACAAATCGGTGCAATCTGCGTCTCGCGTCCCACCAATCCGACCGGTAACGTTTTAACGGATACGGAAATTGAAAAGCTCGGCGAGCTTGCCGGGACACACAATATCCCATTGATTATAGATAATGCTTACGGTACGCCGTTTCCGGATATTGTATTTACAGAGGCCAGGGCCAGATGGAACAAGCAGACTATTTACTGCATGAGCCTCTCGAAGCTCGGCCTGCCCGCCGTGCGAACCGGGATTGTTATCGCCGACGAAGAAGTCATCGAGATGGTCTCAAGAGTTAACGCCGTGATTAGTCTTGCTCCCGGTGGTATGGGTGCGGCGATTGCGAGAGATTTATTCAAAACCGGTGAAATTATCCGTCTGGCCCGTGACATTATCAAGCCGTTCTACCGGGAAAAGGCCCGGGCGGTTCTGGAACAGGTATTCAGAGAGTTGGACGGGATTGATTTTCACGTTCACAAACCAGAAGGGGCGTTCTTTTTGTGGCTGTGGTTCCCGGAGCTGCCGATCACCGACAGCGAACTTTACGAAAGGCTCAAGAAAAGAGGCGTTCTGGTTGTTCCCGGCAATTATTTCTTCCCGGGCTTGAAAGAGACATGGCGGCATAAAAACGAATGTATCCGCGTGAACTATTCCCAGGACACAGAGACCGTCACCGCCGGTATAAAAATCATCGCCGAAGAAGTAAAACGAGCCTATAATGCCGAACAAAGCAATTGACCGATTAAGAAACTCCTTCGACTGAATTAGTTCTCAGGAACCGGTTCCCACCATAATCGTGGATAATCCCGGCCTTCGAGAATCCACCATATATCGTCGGTGCTATCGGCAAGATCGGCCTGTTTAACTCATACCTTTAAGAACACATCTTTAGTCAATGATATTAATAGTAGTACACACCCGAAATCCAACGTCCCACCGGTTTTGTTGCGGGATGATTCCATGACGGCAAGCCACGTGGCAACGATCGCCTTTCTCACTCCAGCAACCGCCGCGTAGAATTCGATTAGTTACGATAGGCGTATCAGGGCCTGGTGGATTATACGGAGGACTTGTACTATAATAACTGGAAATGTACCAGTCCCGGCACCATTCCCAGACATTTCCACTAATGTCACACAAGCCATAGCCTCCCTGTTCACCATAATATCCCACGGGAGATACAAATGGATAAGAGGTTAAGTTTAATGGATTACAAAAGTCTCTTATGTCATCATTTGCCCTATAATTTGCACTACTGCAATCAATATCATTACTCCCCCAGGGATACTGATAATACGGATCATGATAACCGCCACGCGCAGCGTATTCCCACTCGGCCTCGGTGGGCAGGCGATATCCATAGTAATCACAAAAAGCCTTGGCCCCGTACCAGCTCACATCCACTACCGGATAATCAGCCATGCTGTTAGTATCACGGCTGCGTACTATGAACTGCCCCTGAGTGTATTCTATCTGACTGGAAGAAATTGCACTTAGGGTATAAAAATACGGCTCAACCTGGTTGCCGTCTGGGATAGCATACACCACGCCGTCAATAACATGGATTAGCTCACCGGCCAGCGCTGCATTGAGGTATTCAGTGTATTGGGCATTCGTGGTTTCATATTTGCTAATATTGAAGCTGTCTAAGGTAACCGAATGAACAGGTTTTTCATCGTCATTGCCCACATCATAATGATCGCCCATCTCGAATGTACCGCCCGGAATATCTACAAACACAATCGTCGGCTTCGGTCCAGACTCCCATTGAAGATGGGGATAGTCGTATCCATCCCAGATCACCCAAATATTATTGAAGTCCCAGTCGGTAAAGTTTGTTTGCTGCGTCATCTGATTATGTGTCAGTGGTGTTCCCTGTTCATTATCAGGGCCCGCTGTGATAAGATAATAGCAGTTGCTAATACTGCCTTCACTGTCACTCAATCCGCACAGGCCACCGAGATAGTTACCCCCGGTTATCTTACCCGTGGAATAGCAATTGCTAATAATACCTATATTATATCCGCACAGACCACCAACTTGGACAGAATTCTCTGCGCCGATTACTATACCCGTGGAATAGCAATTTCTAATACTATTGTAGCTATTATATCCGCACAGGCCACCGAGAATATCACCACCCGTTATTGTACCCGTGGAATAGCAACTGCTGACACTGCCATAGACGCTACGTCCACACAGGCCACCGAGATAGTTCGAATCATTTCTGCCAGTTGGCCCGGTTACCTTGCATGTTGAATAACATTTGTCGATAATGCCGTGCTCGTGCTCTCCGCACAGGCCACCGAGCATGGCAGAACTATCTCCGCCGGTTACTGTGCCCGTTGAATAGCAGTTTATAATACTACCAAAATAGCACAATCCACACAGGCCACCGAGAATTTCAGAATCGTCTCCGCCAACTACCTTACCCGCTGAATAGCAGTGACTTATACTACCGTATTCGTTATGTCCGCACAGGCCGCCGAGATTTTCAGAATTATCGGAGCCGATGACATTTACATTTTCCAGACCAAGATTCTTTATCTCAGCATTTGTGCTGGAAATTAGACCAAACAGACCAAGATAATCATTACCCACTCCATTGTCATCGATTGAAAAGTTACTTATCACGTGTCCGGCACCATCAAAGACTCCGGTAAAAGGAATTCCCTGAAACCACTTCTCAACATCATCTGTATCAGGAGCAATCACTGCCTTGACGAAGATCTTGCCGCCGGGAAGATTCGGGTCCAGGTCGATGTCGTCGGTCAGGATGAAATTCTTGTTGTAATCTTCGGGACTATCGCCAAGCAGGATAAGGTCCTCAACTGTTGCGATTTGGTATGGGTCAGCCGCCGTCCCGCTACCGCCGGTATATCCCAAGGCATTGGCCGTGAATAAAAAGAATACAAAAAACACACAAGGTATTGACTTTCCCATTGCTCTGTCCTCTCTGTTTTTCAATACACCATCTCTTGACACATCCACATCATCCAGTATTAAAAATACCGAAATAAACTTTCCTTAATTCATCGGAAATACAATGTCGTCAATCCAGGCACTATCAGTACCTACAGACACAGAACGGTCCTTCACATATTCCCACCTAAAGGCTCTGGTGCCCGCGGTTACAGGGAAGAACACCTGAGTCCAATCCCGCTCGCCCGACCAATTGTCCTTCTCCATGCCGTCAATATAGAACTTCAAGTGATCAAAATATGCTTCAGAAGAGACCTTGTAATAGAAACTGATTTCTCCATCAACACAATCAAGTGTTATCTTTAAGACACTACTTTGATTATCTCCGATCAAACCTGCCTGAGCGCTGTAACGGCCGGAGTTCCTCTCGCCCGAGCAGACTATCCAGTACGCATCGCCGGAGACCTCCCAAGGGAGACTATCCAAATGACCCGACTCAAATCCTTCCGCACTCTGGTCATATTCCAGGCCTGATGACACCCACTGAGGATAATGATAACCCATGTCCACAGTGCCTTGGTCGCCTACCTCATCGGTACGGGTTGTACGCTCGCCCAAGCCCAGGTTGGATGCGGTATCATTTCCCGCGTCCACACACGGGCTATCCCACCACTGGCCCGCACCTATCTGGCTGAGGTAATAGTCACCAAGCGGACCGCTCACAAAGCGAGGGTTGGCGCTGGTATTGCCGGTGCCTGCATGGCCCCCAGCTATGCAAGAGTAGGAGACAATCGTGGTCGAAGGGTACTTGCTTCCCGTAAGGATTTCATCACGGGTCGCCGCCTCGTTGCCCCATAGAATCGAGTTGGTTATTGTTGTTGTCCCAGTAGAGTAGTTGTAAAGCGCACCGCCGAAATCGGCTCTGTTCCCACTGAGGGTACAGTTGTGCAGGTCAACCGACGACTGTTCCCAAACACCGATGGCCCCCCCATGTACCGCACGGTTTGCCCAAAAGGCGCAATTGATGAAAACGGGATGCGATGAAAAATCACTGTCGACAGCGCCTCCGGCACTGGTCACTGTGTAAGGGTCTGAACGGATACTACTTGTGAGCGTCATTTCGACTGCCTCATTGTCCATGAATAGGCAGTTCATGAAGACAGGGGAGGCATCGCGATTCCAGACGGCACCACCTTGATTGGCCATGTTCCGTGAGAACCTACAATTCCTGAAGGTCGGACTTCCACGGCGAATGAGGACCCCTCCACCGTCGTTATCATAGCCGGGGACCTCCCCCTTGTCGGCCGTGCCGCCGGTCACCACAAAGCCATCCAGCACAGCATCGGCATTCGTCCCGCTGCCGGTTACGACATGGTAGCAATTCTCAGCGCGATTTGGATCGGTAGACGAGTCATCAAGCCCGCCATCTTCCCTATCGTCGCCGTTGAGATCGCCGCTTAGGATGGTCTTGAATAGGTCTATATGCCGGGTATTGGGGTCTATTGGGATGTCATTGGCGTCAAGGACGCCGGGCCCGGCATACCCCCCCGTGAGCGTAACGCCACTGATCAACTGGAACGTGGCTTCCCGGTCACCTGGTGTCATCCCATTGCCTTGATCCGGTCGGTAGGTCCCTTGGGCCACCCGGATCATCTCATCAGCTTGCACCACGGCCAAGGCATCCTGAAGGTGCACGAATGCAGTCTCCCAACTGCTGCCGTCATGGATCTGTCCTGGGGCATCGTCATCTACATACCAGACACGTTGAATAACCACCGGGTCATTCGGATCGGCCCAGGAAATGCACGAAACAGTACAAACAAGCATAAATATAAGGAATCTTTGTCGCGTCATGTCTCTATCCTCCAGATTTCTTTCTTTACGTACTATCAATAAGCAAACGCCTGAAAACTTAATTCATAACCCAATTATTGTTAATTTATTCTTCTTCCCATTTCAAACTTGGATAATCATCTTCCGGCATGAACCAGATATCTTCAGTGCCGTTGGTCGTTTCGTCAACGAAGTCCCAGCCTGCATCCAGAAAGGTGTTGATGTCTTTCATGTCGGCGGTACTCAGGGCCGTACCTCCTGCGCTTTCGGTCAGTCCGGAGGTCTCTATATCCCAGAAGCTCGAGTCGATACTGCCGTCATCATTGAATCCCACTAAGCCACCGACGTCCTTATTGCCACTGACCATGCCAGTGCTATAACTCGAAGAAATAGGTTTGTCCCGATTCAGTCCCACCAGTCCACCAACTTTTTGATCTCCACTAACCGTACCAGTGTTGTAGCATGACGAAATATGGCCATAACTGAATCCCGCCAGGCCACCAACCTCATTATCTCCATTGACCGTGCCGGTGTTATAACTCGATGAGATACTGCCGGAATGGTATCCCGCCAGGCCGCCGACATCCTCGTCTCCACTCACTGTGCTAATGTTGCAACTCGACGAGATAGTACCATCAAAATTATAACCCACCAACCCGCCGATCCACTGTTTTCCTCTGATTGTACCGGTACTATAGCACGACAAGATACAGCTGTAAAAATTGCTTCCTGCCAGGCCACCGACGTAATTGCCTATCCCAGAAATAGAAATATCTTCAAGGCCCAGATTGGTAACCTCTGAGCCGTACCCCAGGATACCGAACAAACCTAAATGACCTGCTCCGTCTATGTGTAAAGATCGAATACAAAAATCATTGCCGTCAAAACTGCCGCCAAACCAGGGAACCACAGCCATACGCCAAGTCATGCCCGACAGGTCAACATCCGAAATCAGGCGATAATGAGCCAAGGGCCTGTACCATACGTATCCAAGTCCATTGACATCCGTAATCAGATACGGATCATCTAATGTCCCTGCACCATTAGGCTCATCCGGGACAACACCCGAAAAAACAGCCAAAGAGGGATAGGCCCCTTCCTGAAAGTGCCAGAAGTCACAGGGGCCGTTGTCTGTCTCACCAGTAAAATCCCAATCCGCATTCAGAAAGGTATTAATATTTTGCATTTGTGCAGTACTCCGTCCCAAACCACCATCGCTAACATTCACTCCAGAAGTCTGGGTGTCCCAGAAACTCGTGGTAATGCTACCCCCATTGTTATTTATTCCCACCAGGCCACCGATAAAGTAATCACCACTGACCATGCCGGTGCTATAACTCGATGAAATACTGCCCGCAAAATTGCATCCCACCAAACCACCAGTCCACCACATTCCTCCTCTTATCGTACCCCTACTATAACTCGACGAGAGATTGCCATAATTTATACCCACCAGGCCGCCTATATACTCATTTCCCCTGACCGTGCCGGTACTGTAGCTCGATAAGATATTGCCATCCGGACCATTCTCTCCCACCAGGCCGCCAACGCGTTGTTGCTCTCCGTTGATAGTGCCGTTGCTGTAGCTCGACCAGATACTGCCGGAATTCTCTCCCACCAGGCCGCCGACACGACTATTTCCACTCACTGTGTCGGTGCTGTAGCTTAACGTGATAATGCCATAGTTGAATCCTACCAGACCGCCAATATACCAATCACCACTCACTGTGCCGGTGCTATGGCTTGACGAGATAATACCTTTGTAAAAATTGAATCCTACCAAGCCGCCTATATACCAATGGCCACGGACATCCACAGATTCCAGGCCAAGATTAGTAATCACTGCTCCATCACCTAATCGTCCGAACAGACCAACGTAATCCTGACCCTGGATTTGCAAATGACGGATCACATGTCCCCGGCCCTCAAGACATCCGGAGAAGGATGCACCTTGAAACCAATCAGCAGCATCATTGGTATCCGGTGCAATCACGGCCCGGTCAAAGAGCATACCCGACAGATCAATATCCGCTGTCAGAATAAAGGATTTATCATAGTCATTGGGTTCATTACCCAGATCGATCAGATCCTGAGCCGTATCGATTTGATAGGGATCGTTCGGCTCTCCCGTTCCGCCGCCGTACTTGGCCCGGGCAGGAAAACAGACAAAGCATATTATAATGAATGAAAAAAATATCTGTTGGATTCGGGAGCTTCTCGCGGCCATTTTACAAACCTCCTCCCCCCTTTATCGAATAATAGCAAAATAAAAAACCTATCCCATTTTTCACTATTATTTAACATAATACAAGAATATGACGGTTAATGTCAAGAAATAAAAACATAATTGTCACTGTCATTTATGAATACTTCCCAGGGTCGAGGCCGTTCTTTTCGAGCATTGCCTTTTTTTCAATAATCAGCGAAGAAGTCAAATAGGCTTATAACACCACTTAAAATCCCACACTCTAAATCATAAATCCTGAACAAATTTTTATTCTCAGAATTTCAACGTAAAAAAACTTAATGACAAACCAAGGAAAATGTAGTACCTTAGACCTCATGGATGCCGAGCAAGTCAATTTTGACGCATCTGTTGAAAAGTACTACGCGAGATATGAGTTGACTTCAATGAAAGGGAGAAATAAGTAAGATGTCCCCGGATTTGATTTTAAATATTAAATGAGAAATCTCAAATAAACTTACCTCTTTGAATATAAAGGAGGTGATGCCCAATGAAAATGTTTTAAGCGTATCCAAAATGGCAGGGAAGCAGAGAAGTGAAAAGACACGTGTTCAAAATTAACAATTTAACATGGAGGTACACAAAATGTTGGCATCAATAGAATGGGGAAATCTTATTGTTGATCCGGTCCGTGAGATGTTGACCAGAATTATGGCCTATCTCCCCGTGCTGCTGGGTGCATTGGTCATCCTGATAGTGGGCTGGATTGTGGCCAAAGCAATCAGACGGATTGTGGACTGGCTGCTTAAGACCGTAAGTTTTGATATGATGGCGGATAAGGCGGGGATATCCGAAGTTCTCAGAAAGGGCAATTTAAAAACGACCGCCCGGGAAGTCGTCAGCAGCTTAGTGTATTGGCTGATTATGATTATGGTGCTGGTGATGGTTGTCAATGCCCTGGGTCTGCCCAAGGCTTCGGACATTCTGGCAAGCTTATTTGCATATGTTCCAAAGGTGATAGCGGCATTGTTTGTACTTGTAGTGGCAATGTTTCTGGCAAGTTTTGTGTCTGGAATAGTGCGGATAGCTGCGGGGAACGCGAATTTGCCCAAACCGGATCTTCTGGCTGGCATAAGCCAATGGGCGATTATAATTTTTGCAGTGACAATTTCACTGGCACAGCTTGGCATTGCACCTCTTTTGGTAACTGCCACCTTCAATATTATCCTTGGCGGTGTTTGCCTTGCTTTGGCGCTTGCCTTTGGATTAGGCGGCAAGGATGCCGCGGCAAGGTATCTCGAAGAATTAAAGGAAAAACGCTTTCAGAAAAAAAGCCGATGAAAAGTCAAGCTGCTTAGGCTTTAAAAAACTATTTCACATCAGCATACAAGATGGATTTGTGGGTTTGGTACGTTAGACAGCGCGGCTGTCTGCATCGGATACTAAGCCCCAAAAAAAGAAAGTATAATAATTATGCTTTACACTATCGCTGTTGTTCTGCTCATATTGTGGCTCGCTGGTTTACTGACTTCTTACACCATGCATGGGTTCATTCATGCTCTTCTGGTGATTGCCATCGTGGTCGTCCTGCTTAGAGTCATCAGCGGACGAAAACCCCTGTGAATTTGAAGAAATGTACCTAAGTAGAAACGCATAATGTTTAGTTATGTATGGCCTATTCTACTGGCGTGTGACCGCCTGTGGCAGGCAATAATGCTTTAATCTACAATGACTTATGAATATCCAGTAATGGGCGACTCAATGAATCTTTTTGTGTTTCTAACTGGCAAAAATTGCACAACTTTTTTCTTGCTTAACGGGGGAGCAGTACAGTAAGCTAATGAAGTCTGAAGTTTTAGCAGTGTTTATTATTGGGGTATATGGGAAATCCCGAGTAATATGAAATTAAGACCAATCCACAATTGTAAAAGTTCAAATGGAGATGTAACATGAAATTACGACAAATTTACAGCTTTGGCTTTGTGGTTGCTGTAGCTGCCCTTTTAGCACTTGCGGTTTTTTTGAGCGGATGCGAGGGTAGTATTGGCAAGTAGTTAGTGTTTGGGCCATCCATTTTCTACATTGTAAAGACCACCCTCATAGCTGTAGTGCATTTTGAAATGGCACTATAGACATAATCTTGCACCTCACGCACGATTGTCAGGTTTCCTGTGTCTATTGCTCCGCAGGGAACAGATGTGACGACGGTATGTCGTGGGAGGTGAAGGGGGGATGTAGTTGCGCGTAAGACTTTGCCAAGAATGTTCCGACACCCCAGATAAGCTTTTAGGGCTTAAAATAACAAAGTATGGTCTTTTCCGTAGCAGGGGGAATTTAAAGGTGTCCACCTGCACCATAGGGGCTTGTCCCATAGGAAGTACTTTTCTGATTTTATATCGATAAGCAAGATTACAATTCATTGGCCAGATCCTTCACTTCTCTTCGCTATCCCTTGGGAACACCTTACGGTGCGTTCATGATGACAAAGTCAAGAATCGTGCATCCAATATTGAGTATCGAGTTAAGGACAATTTGCCTGAAAAATGGGGATTTTGGTTGTAAATCGATTGTTTTCAGATAGAATATGGAATGAACAATCGATAGTTCGTTGTTCATAGTTCATCGAAAACGGGGGGGAGCATAAAACAACAATAAATTCTAAGCCCTAATTTCTAAATCCGAAACAATCTCAAATGCTCAAAATTTAAAATGTTCAAAACGTAAAAGTTAGAAGTTAAAAAGTTTAATCTAATACAAGCAGAAGGGGGCAAAACCAAAGAAAAACATGATTTTTAAGGTAAAAAACTAATTTGAAAAAACAAAGCCAATTTGTAACGGCAGAAGTCAGAAGCCGGAAAACAGATAACAGAGGTAAAAAAATGCAAAACAAAGCCAATTTCAAAATGGGTAATTTGACGTAAGATCTTTGATAACAGAATAATATGGCAAAATTGCAGCTTTTAACCGACGAAAAAACAAACCCAAACAAAGCCAATTTCCAATTATGCTTGTTCAACAATGTTTTATATATATAATATGCCGACCGTAGATAAATAGTAGTATGCAGATTTTAATGGAGAACGAAACAAATGGCAGATGCCCCGAAAGCAAATGCAGTCGTAGCTCAATCCGGCGGTCCGACCGGCGTAATCAACGCCTCTTTAGTCGGCGTTATCGAAGAAGCAAAGAAACATCCACAGATAGAAAATATCTATGGTTCCATGCATGCCCTGGCAGGTATGATCAAAGATGATTTTATCGATTTAGGCAAACTCTCGGCCGAGACGCTCGAATTAGTAGCGGCCTCACCGTCTTCGGCGATTGGTAGCTGTAGAGATAAGCCGGTCAAAGAATCCTGCGCCAGAATTATGGAAGTTTTCAAGAAACGAAACGTTCGTTACTTTTTCTATATCGGCGGCAACGACTCGGCCAACACCGCCCATATTCTAAACACCGTCGCCGATGAAATGAATTTCGATATTCGTGCATTTCACATCCCCAAGACGATAGATAACGACCTGCTTGTCACCGACCATTGTCCGGGCTTCGGCACGGCGGCGAAGTTCGAGGCCTGCGCACTGATGGGTGACGACCTTGACAACAGGGCGCTGCCGGGCGTGAAAATCGATGTAATTATGGGCAGGCACGCCGGCTTTTTAACCGCCGCCTCAGTTTTAGGCAGGCAGAGAGAAGACGATGGGCCGCATTTGGTTTATGTCCCTGAGAGAGAGGTTCCGAAAGATAAGTTCGTAGCCGATATCGAAAAGGTTTTAAGCAAGTTAAACAGGTGCGTGGTTGCCGTTAGCGAGGGAATCTGCGACGCGGACGGCGAAACGTGGGCAAAGAAATTAGCCAAGCAGGTTGAAGTGGATGCTCACGACAATATACAGTTATCCGGCACAGGCGCGCTGGCGGACTTCCTGGCGGCCGAGGTTAAAAGCAAACTGGGAGTCAAACGCGTCCGGGCCGATACGTTCGGTTATCTCCAAAGAAGTTTCGCGGGCCTGCAATCCCCAGTGGACGTTCGAGAAGCACGCTGGTGCGGGCGTCATGCGGTCCAATATGCAATGGAGCATGACAACGGCTCGGTGGCAATCAGACGAACCAGCAACGGTGTAAATTACGCCGTCGAATTATTCCGGACCGAACTTTGCAACGTAGCGGAAAATACCAAATCGATGCCTGATGAATTCATCAACGCCGACGGCAACGGGATTACCGATGCGTTTGTCGAATATGCTATGCCGTTGGTCGGCGATTTACCGAAGACCGAATATCTTGGTGGTTACCCTCGAATCTAATAAAATTTCAGGCTCCGATCAGCTCCCTGTGTTTTTATATTAACGGCTTGAAGGCAAGATCAGTTTTACGATAAATATACCATCCGGCTCAAGCTCTGCTTCGGCGTTACCTCCTAATACAGTTACCAGTCTTTGAACTAAGGCCAGACCCAAACCACAATGATTGCCTGTGTCTGAGCGTGATGAATCACTACGCCAAAAGCAGTCGAACACTTGTGAGATTTGCTCCTTGGTAAGTTGGCATCCGGTATTAGAGACGGCGAGTTCCAGAGAACCATCTGTTTGTCGAGCTGTTGCCCAGATTTTTCCCCCTTTATCTGCATATTCGACGGCATTATCCATAATGTTCATGAAAACCATACAAAGGTGCTCTGAATCTGATTGGCAAGACATTTCGACAGGAATACGATTATCAAATACGATCTTGCGTTCATGTGCTTTGTTACAGAGGGAGCGCCAACAGGAATTCATCAGTTCGGCAAGTCGAATCTGCTCGGTCTTTAAGCCGATTTGTTGAGAATCCAGTCGGGTAAGCATCAGCAGACTATTGACCATTGTCTGCATATTTTCAACAATAGCCTGACAATCGGAAAGGACTCTTTTATACTCATCATTGTCCCGGTGACGCCTTAGCGTGACTTCAATCGTGGAACGTATCCCGGCCAAGGGCGTTCTTAATTCATGGGCGACATCAGCGTTAAACTGTCGCTCCCTGCCGAAAGAAGCTTGCAGACGAGACAATAATTCATTGAGGCGGTTCTTGATCGGAACTACCTCTGTTGGTACCTGCTCAGCGCCGATTCGTGACGTTAGGCTGTCTGCGCTGATGGTCTCAATCTCGGCGGCTATAAAATTTAAAGGACGAAGGCCCTTCCGGACTACGACAACGGCAATGAGAAAAGACAGAGTGATAATCGCTGCTGAGGCTATCAAGAGAAGCCCGCGTAAGAAATGCAATTGGCCTAACAAATCACCGGCATCCAGAGCAACTACTAAAGTAAGTACTTGTTCATTCGTCGGCTGGCCATCATCCTCATTATCATTGTCTGCGATCCTTGGCACGAAGTTCAGACATACTACTCGTTGTGGTTTACCATTATTGTCTTGTGAGTTCCCAAAAACAGGTTCATCGAGGATTCCCTCAAGGCGGAAAAGGTCATGTGTACCCAACAGAGGAGACTTGGCCACTACTGTGCCGTCAGCTTTCCAGAGTTGGTAGTGGGTGGGGTGCTCGGTGTTTTGAAACTCCGGCATCTGTTGCACTCCGAACTCCATCTCGACTTCGTTACCATCGATTTCGACCGAGCCTGCCAGTACCTGTGCGATCGATGCGAGAGTTGTATCGAATTGTTCGACCAATGCACTACGAATCACAACGTATATAAGCAGGCTGAAGATTGTCAACAGCAGTATTATCCCGCCAATTATACCGGTAAGTAAACGAGTTCGGAGTGAGCGCATCAAGATTTTTCTCCTACCATATATCCACGGCCCCGGACAGTGTGAATCAAAGCAGGCTTATTTGGTCGTTCAATTTTTTTACGCAGATAACCAACATAAACATCAACCACATTACTGGACGCAGATGAGCTGAACTCGTAGACATGTTCCCATATATCTGAGCGGGATACCAATTGACCGGTCCTCATAGCGAGGTATTCCAAGAGTGCATATTCCCTTGGCGTAAGCTGAATAACCTCTTGTCCGCGTCTGACCATCTGCGTAATAAGATCAATCCGCAAGTCCTGGATTTTTATACGGGGATTCTTTTGAATATAGCTACGACGCAACAATGCACGAATACGTGCCAAAAGTTCTTCGAATGCGAATGGCTTGACCAGGTAATCGTCGGCCCCGAGGTCTAAGCCGTTTACGCGGTCTTGCACGGTGTCTCTGGCTGTAAGAATCAGGACATGGGATTTTTTCCCTTGTGCTCTAATCTTCCTGAGGATTTCAAGGCCGTCCAAGCCGGGAAGCATAAGGTCGAGAATAATTACATCATACTCGTTACCCATTGCATACCACAAACCTTCCTGACCATTACCTGTAGTATCCACGGCAAAACCCGCCTCGCGCAGCCCTTTCGTAAGAGACTGCCGCAAAGGCCGAAAGTCTTCGATAAGTAGCAAACGCATCTTTTATTTCCACTGACGTCGTGTATATTTTTGGCTGCTGAAGCGAGCCGTGTCGTTTCTTCCTTACCTGTACGTTATCTATAGTCAGTTTTCACTCGATATATTATCGTTTTGTGACGGAAGCTCATTCATAATAGGTTGTATTTTATGGTCATTGGCATCTAATTGCGGCCAGTCCGGTGCCGGGGCGTCGGGTTGCAGGACATGCGGTGTGATGAATAACGTCAGCACGCTGTTTCGAGTCGCCTTTTGTGTTTTCTTGAACAAAAGCCCAATGATCGGGATATCGCCCAGGATCGGCACTTTGATAACGGCTTCGCTCATTTCCTGCTGGCGCAGGCCGCCAATCACCAGGGTCTGGCCTTCCCGAACAGTGACCGTAGTTGTGGATTCCCGATTGACCTGTTCCGGTAGACCTGCGTCCGGTGTAAAAGTGAAACTCCCGACTTTAATCGAGACCACCATGCTGATTCGACCGTCCGCTAAAAGGGTGGGGGTAATGCGGCCCTGGGTATCGGCCGAGATATCGCTCTTCTTGACGATGGGCCGGCCGGATACGTCGTAGCCTTCGTTAAAGAAATAATTCAGCGTCTTGCGAATCTGAATTGTGGCTTCCAGACCGCTGACCGCGACCGTGCGCGGGTTGGTCAGAATCGTGCCCTTGCCGTCCTGGACCAGTGCGTTCAGGCGAACGAAGAACTCCCGTGGCAATTTTCCGACGCCCTGGTAGAAAACCTGGCCGGTTCCGGGGTAGGTGGTAAGTCCGTCTAATGAGGCGTCCGGGCTAAGGTCGCGAATCGCGTTACCCATAGGCTGGAACATAGCGAACCGTCCCTCGGCGTAAGTCCAGTCCAGCCCGAGCTCACGATTGGCCTCGTCGGTCAGCTCCACGGCTAACAGATCGACAAGAATCTGGCTGGCTGGCGTGTCGATCAGTTTCAGATTCGCCTGCAGCTCGGCCAGAAGCTCGGCAGGACCCATGAACAGCAGGAGATTGCGGGATGTATTCGCAGTGACATATTGATTGTATTTGGTCGGTAATGATGCAAGTGCTTCTTCCACAGTCATATGCAGGGGCTCTATCGTCCTTGTGATGATGCCGGAATCGTCTGTGAAAGACTCTGGAGAGGCGGCCTCTGTTGTAATGCCGGCAGGGGTTTGCACCTGCTGCTGTCCGGGCGATGTTACGTCGGCCGTTATTGACGAAGCCCGGCCAATTGGAGGCCCGTCACAGGTGCGGGCCAGGGGGCTGATAAGACGCTGCGGCAGGTCCACGCGATAAACATCAGGCTGCAGTATCCGGTCGGCTTGGCTGATGATCTTCGATATCGTAATAAGCAACGACCGGCTGTCCGGCGACCATGATATATTGACCACACCGTCATCACGATCATCGCTGGCTTCGATCTGCTTGCGATCCAACTCTTCACTCAACAGCAGAAGGTCCTCGGCCTTCCCCGTGGTCATATCATAGATGGTCAGAGCCGTACGCTGGTTCTCCTCTCGCGAATCGGGACCCCAGTTCCGAACCGTAGAACGTTTGGTCAGGAAAGCGATTTTCGTGCTGTCATAGGACCATTTCATGGCTTCGTAGTCATCGAGTATTCCATCCTTTCGCGGGTAGCTGGTCAAAAGTATCTTATATCCGCCGCTGTTGGGGTCTATGAGATACAGTGTGTCGATGCCGTTGCCCTGGATGTCGAAGCGATCCCCTTTGGACAATATGTAGCGCCCGTCCCAGGACCATTGCGGGTCATCGAGCTCGAGCTGGTTCTCTGTAGCGGGCGAGCTGGCATTGGTCAGATTTCTGGCATCGCTTCCATCGGCGCGGGCGATCCAGGCGTCGCAGCGCTCTCCGCGCTCGCTTTGCGTCATGTCCTTGTCGAAAGTGAAGGCCAGGACATCATCCACGGGAGACCAGCGAGCATCTCCGGCGCGTAATGATTCACTTCCGATATCAGTTATCATGACAAGGTCGGTTCCGTCGGGATTGACGGTGACCACGTCAGAGTTGCCGCTGGCTGCCACGAGCAGACTTAGCCTCGGAGGCAGAGATGCACTCCATCGCTGATCTTTCCCCTCGCCTCGCTCGGGCAGCAGGTGCCATGTCCTTTCCGTAACGGTGTCGTAGAGCCAGATTTGCCGCGTTTCCGTCAGGCCCAGGCGGACCTTGTACGCAAGGTAGCGATCGTCAGCCGACCAGTAGGGCCCATCATCGGCGTCAAAATTGTTTCTTCGATACGGAGGGGAAATAGTGGTGGATCGATTCTGGCTGATGTCATAAATACAGGCTGCTCCCTGGCTTTCTTCTTCAGTTGCGTTGGAGAATTCATACGCGATGCGGTCGCCGGCCCAGGACCACTCGGCAAAAAACACATCCCCTACCTGGCAGGCAGGCCTGGCTTCGGTGCCGTCGGACTTCATGACGTGCAGTTGCCATTGGGATGAGTCACCCACTTGTCGCGCAAAGGCCACCCAATCGCCATGCCAGGCCCAGGCCACAGCCCTTGATTTGCCGTCATCCGTCAACTGTACCAGCGTGACTCCCTCGGCGATGATTGCCGAGAGACCTGCCGAACAACACAAGAGTAATACACAAAATGTCGTAAAAAGAACGTATTTGAACCTGTTACCTGTGATAACTTGCATTTGGCACATTCCTGTAACAATGATTTGCCGCATAATCTTATGGGCAGAAGACGGTTTTCATATCAAGCGCGAACGCTTCCGACCGGACATAACGACAAGAAAAACCGCTGAGCAGCAGCCCACCACTCAGCGGTGCATATTTTAACATCTATAAGTCGATGTGTCAGTACTTATCCCGGCATTAATCGTCGTCGTTCTTCTCGTTGTTGTCTTCGTCATCGACTTCCATGCCGAGAAGAGTCCCATTTTCGGCCACTTTTATATCGGTCTCTTGTCCGTCTATTATCACTTCGGCCTCGTAGATTATCTGGCCATTCTCATTTTCCTTCTCTATTTCCTTAATCGTTCCGGTTCCAGCCTCTGCAAGAATCGTCGCCTTGACGGCGGCAGGTACCTGGTCAATCGAAACAAGTTCCTCGTCCTCATTTTCCTCATCGTCACCATCGTCGTTGTCTTCATCATCATCTTCTTTACCAAGCAGTGTACCATCGGCGGCCACTTTAATCTCGACCTCTTGTCCATCTATAACCACATCGGCTTCGTAGATGGCTTGACCATCCTCATTTCCGAGTTCAATCTCTTTAATAGTTCCGGTTCCGGCCTCTGCAAGAATCGTCGCCTTGACGGCGGCAGGTACCTGGTCAATTGAAACCTGTTCCTCGTCTTCATCCTCTCCCTCGTCATCGTTTGCATCCTCATCATCATTTTCTTTACCAAGCAGTGTACCATCGGCGGCCACTTTAATCTCGACCTCTTGTCCATCTATGACCACATCGGCCTCGTAGATGGCTTGACCATCCTCATTTCCGAGTTCAATCTCTTTAATCGTTCCGGTTCCGGCCTCTGCAAGAATCGTCGCCTTGACGGCGGCAGGTACCTGATCGATTGAAACCCTTTCCTCTTTTTCTGCAATCTGTGTAGTAGTCACTGCTCCAACACACAGCGCTAAACCGGCAACAACCATAAGAGTAATTAGTTTCCAGTGTTTCTTTACCATTTTTTAGTCTCCATATATTAAAGCTTTTAATCCTACGGTCCGCCAACGTGGCCGGGCTTGCCGATGCGTTTCGGCTTTGCTAACCACGATATTATCTAACTTAAAATGAGAAAATTGTGAGAAAAGCGAAATTTTTCACTTTTTTTTATTAATCCCAAATTCCATCCGCCTGCCTAATCGAACAGTGCCTCCACAAAGGTGGCGGGGTCGAACTCTGCAATATCTTCCGGTTTTTCACCCAGACCGACGAATTTGACGGGGATATCAAGCTGGTCTTTTATGGCGATAACGATTCCGCCTCGTGCTGTGCCATCGAGTTTTGCCAGGACTATGCCTGTTACGTCAATCGCTTCTGTGAAAATTTTTGCCTGAGAGATTGCGTTTTGTCCTGTCGTCGCATCCAGAACCAGCAGCACCTCATGCGGCGAGCCGGGAATTTTTCGAGCGACCACATCGCGAATTTTGATTAATTGCTTCATCAGGTCCGTTTTCGTATGCAATCGGCCGGCCGTATCGAGAATCAGGATGTCGGAATTTCTCGCCAGGGCCGCTTCACAGGCATCGAAGGCCACTGCGGCCGGGTCGCCGCCTGTCTGGTGTTTGACAATCTGGACGCCGATGCGTTCGGCCCAGATACTCAACTGCTCGACGGCGGCGGCGCGGAACGTATCGCAGGCGGCAAGCAGGACATTTTTGTTGTTCCGATTTAATATATATGCAAGCTTGGCTATACTTGTAGTTTTACCGGTGCCGTTGACTCCGGCGACAAGAATAACGGTCGGGCCGTCCTGCGCCTGATGTAATTGCCTGTCGCGATGCGGCCAGTAGCTTTTTATATGTTCCTTCAGGAACGGTATTATATCGTCGGTCGTCGCAATCTGCCGGCTGCGATAAGCTTCCCGAAGTTCCGAAACGAGCTTGAGGGTCGTCTCGACGCCGATATCATCGCTTATAAGCGTTTCCTCCAGCTCGTCAAGCAGGGATTCGTCGATTTTCCTGCCCAAACTGAGCACCGATGAAAGCGAATTCGCTATCTTGTCCCGTGTTTTGCCCAACCTGTCCTTAAAATAACCGGCGGTTTTGGAAAAAATTCCCATAGTTGTATGCCTTTCATAAAACTTCGCAGTTCATGCCTCTGAGATAATATCGGATTTTGCAAAAACTTCAAGTCCGGCCGATATTTAATTCCAAAAAGCTTTTACAGGTTCCGAAAAGATTTGCAACTTTTCCTTTTTTACTACAGGAAAAAACTTTGACAAACCGGACATCCACAGGTAAATTACTGTCATTGTCCCACAGAGATTGAGCTTCGGTCGGCGCTAAAACTATGCCGGTCGGGGGGGACATTAAACAGGAATGAAAAAAGATTAACTTGCTTTTTGGAAAAGACGTAGATTCATAAGGGATGGCGGTGTGGCAATCCAGGAAGTTGAAGAAATTTTCACTGATATACTCGAACGTGCAAAGGCACTCGACCCGGCCAATGCCCGCAAGTGGTTCGATAAACTGACGGTTTCGCATCTGGACGGCGGCTCGCTTGTTATTAATTGTCCTGATGAAACGGTCTATCGATACTTGGAAGAAAAATGTAAAAACAGCTTCACACGGGCGGCACAACAGATAACCGGTCATCTTATCGCGGTGAACTTCAATGTCAGAACCCATGAAAAGCACAAGGGCGATGTTCGGCCCGATACTCCCGGCCTCAGACTCCATCCCGATTATACATTCGATAATTTCGTTGTCGGACCGAGCAATCGGCTTGCACATGCAAGCTGCGTCGCCGTCAGTCAGTCGCCCGGCAATACATATAATCCACTCTTCGTCTATGGCAGTTCGGGCCTGGGTAAGACGCACCTTCTGCACGCAGTCTGTTTTGAGGCCCGGCGGAAATTTCAGAACACCGTTATCCAGTTCCTAAGCTGCGAGGAATTCGTTAACAGATTTATCAGGGCCATCGAAGAAGGAAATCTGGTCGGCTTTCAAAGCCAGTTTCGCAGTGTCGATACACTGGTCATTGACGATGTCCAGTTTTTACGCGAGCGCGAGCAGAGCCAGGAAGAATTCTTCCACACGTTTAACGCCCTCTATAATAACGGCAAACAGATAATTCTCAGCGCCGACTGCCCGCCGGGCAAGATCCCGTCACTGGAAGCACGGCTTATAAGCAGGTTTAGCTGGGGTCTGGTTGCCAGAATCGACCCTCCGAGCTACGAAACGAGAGTCGCTATTATTCAGAAAAAGGCACATCTTCGAGGTTTGAGCATTTCCGATGATATAGCCGAATATATCGCCCGGAAAGTACATGCAAATATCAGGGAGCTGGAAGGCGCTTTGACAACCATCTACGCGGTAGCAACCACGACCAACAAGGAAATCGACCTTGAACTGGCCCAGATCGCTCTGGACGGGCAAATCAAGGCGGCCGCCAGACATATAAGCATAACCGATATTATTGGAGTCGTTACAAGTCATTTCGATGTTCGCCTCGCAGATATGCAAAGTAAGAAACGCAGCCAGAGTATAACCGAGCCGCGGCAGATATGTATGTATTTAGCCAGAAATCTGACTAAACACAGTCTCGAAGAAATCGGGGGACATCTCGGCGGCCGCGACCACACGACTGTGATGCACGCCTGCAACAAGATAAACATGGCCAAAGACAATGATCCGAAAATGAGTGCGCTGCTCAACGACCTGTCAAAAAAAATCACACACCCCGTCCAGACGTAAAACAGTAAATAGTCGTTAGCAGATAGTATTTAGCAGCAAAAGTTCCTCTATCTTCTAAAACAATTTTAGAGCAAAGCTGTAATAACGAACTAAATAGTATTGCAGCGATTTTCTCCGTTAATCACGGCGTTTAGCATATCGAGGTAATCCGAGAGTAATCGAGTTATTAGGAACTCTTTTCGGACTTTTGCTTTTGCTTTTTCACCCATACCCTTTGCTTCATTCGGATTCTTGATAATATGAACAATCCTATCCGCGAAACCGTCTATATCATACGGGTCGAGCAGGTACCCGCTTTCTCCGTCGTCGATTTGTGAAGGGATGCCGCCGACATTGGAGGCAACAACAGGTGTGCCTTTCCAGAGGGCCTCCGTGACCGACAGGCAAAATCCTTCTTTTGTGGACTTTTGTATGATAACACTTGAAAACTTCTGGATTGAATTTACAAGAAAATCATTATTTCCAACAACAAACATTACATCCCCTTTATCGACATATTTTTTTGCCTTGCGGAATGTCCTTGTGTACATCTGCACTCCTTCGGGATCATCGCCCGCCAGGTTGTAACAGAAGATCAGCCTGCAATCGACCTTTTCCCTGACTCTCTTGAATACTTCGAGAACTCCCTCGGGATCTTTCCACGGATCAAGCCGGGAGACCTGGGTGATTATCGGTTTATCTGTTGGAATGCCGGCTTTTTTGATATATTCCATCACGGTCTTTTCGGGTAATTCTATGTTCTTATGATTCAGCGGATTAATCGCCGGGTGTATCATTCTTTGGTCTATCGGAAGATCGTGTTTGTAATACTTTTCACTCGATACAACAATCTGGTCGTATTTGAGCAGAAAGCCCGTGAGAAAATCCCATAACTGGGCATTCGGCTCGGTCAGGTCGATATGACAACGCCATATCCAGGGCTGGCGTTTCCTGTAGGACCTGATCAATGCAAGCGGCTGGGGGTCGTGGACGATAACACA